>ENA-UOUL01001392-UOUL01001392.1-bioreactor-metagenome-genome-assembly--contig:-NODE-1392-length-33962-cov-7.637509_pt1 | contig 33962 bp, 41 predicted proteins | sample MGYA00249838_ERZ747220 | MGnify/ENA primary metagenome ERZ747220 (study PRJEB28778, sample SAMN05720191) | bioreactor metagenome | isolation source: Anaerobic biogas reactor | place: USA:Washington... | reverse complement strand
GCGTAGGCCTCGATGCCGAACTTCTCAGCGTACTCTTCGGTGATCGGCTTGCCGGTGGCGCCGCGCAGGTTCATCATGGGCGGGCCGTTCTTGCCCATAGCGGTGTGGAGCGGATGGTCGAGGGCCTGGGAGTCCATGGCCACGCACTTGACCTGCTGCTTCACGAACCACTTGCCGGCTTCGATACCCGTGCCGCATGCATAGTGATAGTACGCTTTGGAGTCGTCGAACAGGCGGTGCATGCCGGTGTTCAGGCAGACGACCATGCCCTTGAGCTCGGACGGCTTGATGTTGGCCCTCGCGCAGGCATCTTCGAGATGCTCGGGCAGGATCAGACCCCAGGGATGGATCTTGATCTCGAGGCAGACGGCGTCGCCCGTGTAGGCGTCAACAGGCATCTCGTGAGTGTAACGAGCCCGCTTGCCGTTGAATTCGCGCTCCATGACGTGCCGAGGAGCGTCAGCGTGAGTGCCGGTGTGCTGGACACAGTCGACACGCTGGGTGAGAACGCCACCCTTGGCCATGGTGTGCATGGAATCGATTACCGGCTTCACGAAGTACGGCCACCGAGGGATCTCGGCGCTGAATGGATGTGTAAGGTCAACCCAGACTTTCCCCATAATCCTTCTTCATCTCCTTCATTCGTTGCTCTATCGACTAACGGGCCCGGAGACCCGGTTCGTCCTTGACCGCGGCGGACCGCGTGTGACAATGATACTCCGTTACGCGTCTTTCTCTTTCATCTCGCGGATGGCCTTGCAGAGATAGTCCAACATATTGGCACGCAGCGCCTTCTGCTCCTCCGGCGTCCAGGTCTGGAAGCCAACGCCGCCCGATTTGAAGCCCAGCTCGCCTTTATCCACCTTCGCCTTGAGGATCGGGGAGGGCTCGTGCGAGTCCTCCAGGTGCCTCAGTACGTAGTTGTGAATGGAATAGGTGAGGTCGAGACCGACCAGGTCGGCGTTCTCGAGCGGCGCCATCACCGGTAGACGCAGGCCGGGGCCGTACTTGAGGCTCTCGTCCACTGTCGCCGGGTCGGCGATGCCGCGCTCGACGATGGAGATGGCCTCACGCCACAAAGCGTGCTGCAGCCGGTTGGCGATGAAGCCCGGGACGTCCTTCTTGGCGTGCACAGGGTGCTTGCCGATCTTCCAATGAAGACCCATCGTGACGTCGATGACCCACTGCGGAGTCTCCTCGGTCTGCACCACTTCCACCAGCGGGATGAGGAACGGCGGGTTCCACCAGTGGGTCCCCAGAATGCGGTCGCGCTTCTTGGAGGTGCTGGCGATCTCGGTGGGGCTCATGACCGACGTGTTGGTAGCCAGGATGGCATCCGGCTTGCACATCTGGTCGAGCTTCTGGAAGGTCTCCTGCTTGAGCGCCATGTCCTCGGCAACACACTCGAGAACGAAATCGGCGTCAGATGCCGCTTCCGCCATGTCTTGAGTGGTGCTCACCTTGGCCACGGTCGCCTCGACATCTTCGAGTTTGCCAAGACCGCGCTCGGCCAGGAACGTCAGATCGCTCTTCATGCCTACGACGGCCTTCTCCAGCGTCTCAGCCCTGCGGCTGTAGAGACCCACCGGATATCCGGCGGCCGCGAAGACCATGGCGCAGCCATGACCCATGTTGCCGCCCCCTATGATGGCGATCTTCTTGACGTCTTCCAGCTGCATCATCCGGCCACCGCCCCGCCGTCTACGGAGAGGATGAGACCGGTGACGTAGTCAGACGCCTCGGAGGCGAGGAACACGCACGGTCCCACGAAGTCGTCCAGTTCGGCCGCACGGCCCATCGGGATGCGCGCCATGAAGATCTTGACCATCTCGGGATCGTTCTTGATCTGCTGCGTGAGCGGGGTCCAGAAGATGGACGGAGCGATGGCGTTGACGTTGATCTTGTACTTCGCCCACTCGGTCGCCAGCTGCTTGGTGAGCAGATGGACCGCGCCCTTGGAGGTGCCGTACGCCGCGTAGCCGCCCGGATGGCCCAGGAAGCCGCGCACCGACCCGATGGTGATGACCTTGCCGCCGCCACCCTGCTTGATGTACTCGGCGCCCGCATACTTGGCGCACAGCAGAGTGCCACGCACGTTGATGTTCATGACCTTCTGCCACTCATCGACATCGAACGTCTCGGCCGGCTGGCGGTTACCCGCGCTGCCGGCCACGGTCACCATGATGTTGACCTTACCGAAGTCCTTGATCACGTTCTCCATGGCGCCCTTGACGATAGCATCGTCGGTGACGTCTACGGCGCTGGCGGTCGCCTTGCGGCCCAACCCTTTGATGTCGGCCACGACATCTTCCATGATGTCGGTCTTGATATCCCAGCACGCCACGTCGGCGCCGAACACGGCGAGACCCTTGGCGAGCGCGTGGCCCAGAGTGCCACCGGCGCCGGTGACCACTGCCACCTTGCCGGACAGATCAAAGATCTTCTTGAGTTCGTCCACTGTCTTCCTTGGTGTGTCCTCAGCCATTTTCTTCCTCCAGGTCGGTGTTTCTTCTCTCTGCTCAGGCAGCTTGGACCGCTCAGGCGGCGCCCAGGATCACCATCATAGTGGCCGGAAACTGGGTCTTGTTCTTGATCGCCCGTCCTTCGTTGGGCGGGATGAAGATGGAATCGTACTTCTTGAGAGTGATCTCGTTGTCGTCTTTGTCGATGATGGTCACTTCGCCCTCGATGACGAAGTAGATGGTGTCGAACGGCCGCTCGGGGCTGAAATCAGCTCCGCCGCCGGGCAAGAAGTGGGTGCACCCGAAGGAGAACTGGGTGGTGCCCGTGGCGTCCTTGCCCTGCAGTCTGAAGCAGGCGCAGTCGTTGTGAGCTGGGGGGAAATACTGCACTGCTTCGCTGATCGAGACCTTCTTCATACTCTTCTCCCTACGTCCGGCGACTGGCGTCGCAATGTCGATGGAGCAACCCGGCGTGAGAACCCGGGGCGTAAGAATCGTGATTCCGGCCCCCACGCGGTGCGCGGGTTGCATGAAACGGCCGGGCGGCAGGCCGCCCGGCCGTTTGACACCCTACTTTTTGGCCGGCAGGCCCAAGATCTCGCGAGCCTCAGCCGGCGTGGCGATCTCGGAGCCGAACTCCTCAATGATGCGTTTGGCGCGCTCGACAAACACCATGTTGTTCTCGGCCAGGACGCCCTTCTTGTAGAGGACGTTGTCCTCCATGCCCACCCGGACGTTGCCGCCCATGGCCACGGCGGCGTAAAGGATCTCCATGGCGTTCTTGCCGACGCCGAAGGCGCTCCACGTGGAACCCGGGGCCACATCGTCCATGATGTCCTTCATAAAGACCAGGTTCTTGGTGGTAGCCGCGATGCCGCCGGCGCACCCCATGCAGAACTGGAAGTGGGCGGGGGTCTTCAGGACACCCTTCTTGATGTAGTATTCCGCGTTGTAGATCATGCCGGGGTCAAAGACCTCGATCTCGGGCTTGACACCCGCCTCCTGCATCTTGAGACCCAACTTCTCAAGGAACTGGGGGTTGTTCTCGAAGACGGCGGTGTGGAGCCAGTTCATGGTGCCGCAGTCATAGGAGGCCATCTCGGGCTTCAGCTCATACATGGGGCGTATACGGTCCTCCTCTTTGAGATTCACGCCGCCTGAGCTGGTGAGATTCAGAATGATGTCGCAGTCGGAGTACTTGGTCCGCATGAGGTTCACCACGCGCTCGAACTTACCAAAATCCATGGCGGCCTTGCCCTGGTCATCGCGAACGTGTATGTGGGCAACGGCAGCTCCGACCTTCCAGCAGTTGTAGACCTCCTCCGCAATCTCCTCTGGCTGAAGGGGGACGTTGGGGGTGTTCTCCTTGGTCGGCCACGCGCCAGTGGTGGCCACTGTGATGATCCGCTTGTCCATTCTGTTGCCTCCTGTTGGTCCTCCACACAATACGACTTACCGCGACAGGCGCATGAAAGCACCGGTGTCTGTGCTGGGCGGTAAAAAAGCGACCCGGCTTTGCGGATGATGACTCCATCTGAAGAGATCAAGAAGTCAACAACAACTCTACACCATTATGCCCCTGAACGCGAAGTCCGAGCCCCCCAATGGAAGGCACAGAGCAGCGCCGGACGGAGAAGAGCCACACGGTTGGCTGTGATCGCTGACTGCCGTCGATGAGATGATCATTCGTCAAACCGGCCGCGAGTCCGTCCGAGAATCCAAGACTCTGCGTACTTACAAGCGATTCCGCTCACAGCCGGACTCTTCGACTATAATAGCGGCCGTTCTGGGCGTGCCGAAGTGGCGGAATTGGCAGACGCGCTGGACTCAAACTCCAGTGAGGCTCACACCTCGTGCGGGTTCGACCCCCGCCTTCGGCACCATTTTCCTGCGGAGGAATCGTCGGACATCCCTCGAATCCCCTCAGATGCGGACGATCCATGCTCACGAACGCATCGTGAACCTGCCGTCTGAGTAGATATTCGCTGCACGCACTGCTACACTTTTCTACATGGACGAGATCATGGATGACAAAGAAAAACGTTACGCGGAACTCGTGGGCGAGCGGCTCCGGCGCATGCGGCAAGAACGGAGCATGAGCCTACAAGAAGTGTGCGACCGCTCCGGAGGCGCCTTCGTGGTCTCGACCCTCAGCGCCTACGAACGTGGCAAGCGCAGCCTCAGTCTCGAGCGGCTCTCCGAGCTCGCTGCGATCTACGGGCAGTCGCCCACCGCCATCCTCGATATCGACAACGAGCAGGCCGACTTCCCGCATCGGTCGCTCTCCAGCAGCGGCCCGCTGCGCATCAGCCTCGAGAGCCTCCAGAGGCTCGACCCGGAAGAACGCCGCCCCCTGGAGACCTACCTCTCGTTCTTGCGCCAGCTACGCAACGATCCGTCGCGCGACATGCTGACCATCCGCAAGGAAGACTTGGTCTACCTGTCGTCCCTGTATGGCGTGCGCCCGGGCGCGCTGAAGGACTACCTCGAAAAAGAGGGCGTGCTCCTCACCTGGTAGAGCCGCCGGCCGATCTCGGTCAGAGCCTCATCCAAGCCTGCGCTTTGCGCGACCACATCCACGAGCGAGCTGCCGATGATCACTCCGTCCGCGTACCCGGCGATCTCGTCCGCCTGTTCCGCCGTACTCACGCCGAATCCGACCACCAGGGGCAGGTCGGTGTGCCGCCGAAGCCGGCTTATGAAGTCAGGTAGATCGCTCCTTATGGCCGCCCTGGCCCCCGTGACCCCCGTGGTCGATACGCAGTAGATGAAGCCCCTGGCCGCCGCGGCGATGCGGGCAAGCCGAGCCTCGGTGCTGGTGAGCGCCGCCAAGAGGATCACATCCACCCCGCGCGCGCGGGCGGTCTCTTGAAGATCGGCTGCCTCGTCCACCGGGACGTCCGGCACCACCACGCCGAGAACCCCGCACTCGCGGCAACGGTCGAAAAAGCTCTGGGGTCCGAAGGCCAGGATGATGTTGAGATAGCAGAGCAACAACATCCGGGCCCCTTCTGCAGAGGCCTGCCCGGCCACCTCGAGCACATCCTTGGGCCGCACGCCTTGCCGCAGCGCCACCTGGGAGGCGGCCTGGATGACCGGGCCGTCGGCCAACGGGTCGGAGAACGGTATGCCCAGCTCCATGAGGTCCGCCCCACTCTCCCGATAGGTGCGAAGAACAGCCAGGCACGACGCCGGGTCGGGGTACCCCCCTACGGCATAAGGCATGAGAAGAGGCCGGCCTGCCTCACGGAACACCGTGGTGAGGGGGCTATCGCCGGAAATCTTGCCGTTTGTCGCGCTCACGACCTCACCCCCAACGCTTGTGCCACACTGTAGACGTCCTTGTCACCGCGGCCCGAGAGGCTGACGACGACCAAGTCGTCGGGTGCGAAACCGTGTCCCGCGCCGCCCTGCCGCAAGAGATAGGCGATGGCGTGAGAACTCTCCAGAGCCGGGATGATGCCTTCCAGCCGTGAGAGCACCTGAAACGCCTCCAGCGCTTCGGCGTCGGTGGCGCTGGTGTATTCGACCCGGCCGATGTCTTTGAGATACGAGTGCTCCGGGCCCACCGACGGATAGTCCAGACCGGCTGCGATGGAGTGGGCCTCCAAGATCTGCCCGTCGACGTCCTGCAGAACGTAGGAATACGAGCCGTGCAAGATGCCCTGCGTGCCCTGGGCCAGGGAGGCGCCGTGCTTGCCGCTCTCCAGACCCAGGCCTGCCGCCTCGACGCCGACCAGCCTGACCGATGGCTCATCCACGAACTCATGGAACATGCCGATGGCGTTGCTGCCCGCGCCCACGCAGGCCACCAGGCAATCGGGAAGACGTCCCTCCTTGGCGACTATCTGCTCACGTGTCTCGCTGCCGATGACCGACTGGAAGTCGCGCACCAATGTGGGATACGGAGCAGGACCGACCACCGAACCGATGATGTAGTGGGTGTCTTCAACGTTGGCCACCCAATCGCGGATGGCCTCATTGGTGGCGTCTTTGAGCGTGCCGCTCCCGGAGGTCACCGGGAGCACCTCGGCCCCCAGCAGCTTCATGCGAAAGACGTTGAGCTCCTGACGCCGGATGTCCTCCTCACCCATGTAGACGTGGCACTCGAGACCGAACAGCGCCGCCACCGTGGCCGTCGCCACACCGTGCTGACCGGCGCCGGTCTCGGCGATGATGCGCTTCTTGCCCATGCGCACCGCGAGCAGTATCTGTCCAAGGGTGTTGTTGATCTTGTGCGCCCCGGTGTGAGCGAGGTCTTCCCTCTTGAGGTAGACGCGGCAACCCACGCGCTCGGAGAGTCGCTTGGCTTCGAAGACCGGCGTGGGCCGGCCCGCGTAGTCGGTCTGCAGCATCCGGAGTTCTGCCACGAAGGCCGGGTCGTCACGATACGTCTCGTATGCCGCCTCGAGCTCTTCGAGGGCGGAGACGAGGGTTTCAGGTACATAGCGCCCCCCGTAGGGGCCGAAGCGATGAGTCAGTGCCACCTTTCTATCCTTCCTGCAACCGGCCTGCGCCGGTTCTAGCGATGAGGTCTTTCATGAGCGCGGGGTCTTTGATCCCAGGCGACTGCTCCACCCCGCTCGATACGTCCACGCCCCAGGTGCCTGACTCGCCCAGGGCGGCGTCCACGTTCTCCGGCCCGATGCCGCCCGCGACGAGCAAAGGCCCCTCCACCGCGGCTTCTCGGGCCAAGCTCCATCGGAACACCCGGCCGCTGCCACCGAACCTCCCGCCGGCCTTTGTGTCGAGCAACACCACGTCGGCCTCCGCGCGGGCCGCGGTGACCATGCGCGCCACCGACTCTGCGCTCGCGTTCTCCGGGTCCACCGGCACCGCCTGGATGACGAGAAGCGGGCGGTCGCGTCCCGTGAGCGGGCGGCCGAGGCCGGCCAGCGCCGTCCGCACTGCGTCTCCTCCCGGTCCCACGAGACCGTGCAGTTGGACGCCGTCAAGATCGACCTCCCGCACCACTGCGGCGATCTCCCCGGCCGAGGCGTCGCCGAACACCCCGATGGTGATCGCGGGACGCCGGCTCGTGGATGCCCGCGCCGCGCTTTGGATGAGGTCCCGCGCCGCCGCCGGCGTCAGCCGGCGCGGGCTGGGGGCGAACACAAACCCCGTCGCCCACGCACCCAGATCCCAAGCGAGCAGAACGTCCTCCAGCCGGGTCAGACCGCAGATCTTCACCACCGGCCCCGGACGGAGATCCTCCGGCCGCCGGAGAGAGCCGGTCTCACGGCCGACGCCGGTCACCCTGTCAGCAACCCTGGCTCGATCGGGCGTGGCCACGACTCAGGTCCTCCTCCACGTGTAGACCAGGAGAAGCACTACTGAGATGAACATCAGCACGAACATCAGGATGAACCAGATAAGGCTGCCGAACGGCATCCTGGTGAAGTTGGTCCCGAAGAGCCCCACGATGAACGACAACGGCATGAACATCGTGGCCACCACGGTCAGCTGCTTCATCACCCGGTTCATCCGGTTCGATACGCTTGAGAGGTGAAGGTCTAGAGCGGAGCTCAAGATCTCGCGATAGGTGTCGAGAAGCTCGATGACCCGCATGACGTCGTCGTGCACGTCGCGGAAGTATGCCTCGGTCGCGGGATCCACGTACAAGACGCCGTGCGCGCCGAGCGCCTGCATGACGTCGCGCAAGGGAGCCACACGCCTGCGCAGGTCGACCAGATCACGCTTGAGGGTGAACAGCTTCTGCATGGGAACCGTTCCCGTCTCCAGCACGACCTGGTCTTCAAGACCGTCTATACGGCCGTCCAGCTCCTCGAGGGCCGGCTGCAGAGTCTCCACCAGCCATTCGCAGATGTGGTACGCGATGAAGCTGGGACCCCTCTCTCGGGAGAACACCTGCCTGCGGACGCGGTGGGCCAGCATCTCATAGTCGGCGTCGTGAATGTGACCCACCGAAATGACCCACCTGGGACCCAGGAACAACCGTAGGTCTTGGAGACGGGGCAGCTTGCCCCCGCCCAGGGCCCCCTCGTCTTCGTCTCCCCGCCTCGTGCCTACCGGCTTACCCGCGGAGAACAACGAGATATAGAGGTGGTCCGCGAACTCCTCGACGCGGGGGCGTTCAGGCCCGTCGCGCAGGCTCTTCACAGCTATCTCGTCCAAGCCCATGTCGTCGAGCGCTTGGACCACGGCTGCGCTCATACGGGCATGGATCCACGTGATCGGGCAATCGGAGCGGCCAAGCCCAGCCAATGCCTCGGCCAGTTCCCCGGAAGGCACCACATGGCCGCCTTCCGGTGTCAGCAGTCGCACCAGAGGATCCGCACCGCTCATGGCACCATAAGGACCGGCAGCTCGATGGAGCGCATGACCAGTTCCGCAGTCCGGCCCAGGAACAGGTACCGCAACGAGGAGTGACCGCGCATACCCACGGTCACGAGGTCGGCCGGTTCCTCTTCCAGAGAAGCCGCGGTCGCCTTCGCCGGCTTGCCGGGCAGCACAGAGTAGGTAGCAGCCACATCTAGGGGCTCCACGTAGGCCTTGGCCTCCTCGGCCGTCTCCCAACCTCGCTGCTCGTCGTCGTCGACCGTAAGGACCTTGATCCCCAACCCGGCATGCACTCCCAGATCGCATGCGAACTTGAGGCACCGCTTAGCAGGATGGCTGCCGTCGTACAACACCAGCGCCTTCTTGATGGGCCTCACGGTCTCCTCCGTCAGAAGCACGGGCGACGCCGAACGCCGGGCTACAGCCTCGGCCGTCGACCCCAGCAGGTCGCGCCCCCACTTGGCGTGCTCGCCACGCTTGCCGAGGACGACGAGGTCATGGGTGTCGCCGATGTCGGAGACCACCTGCCCGGGCACTCCCTCCTCGGTACGGACCTCCACCTGCAGTCCGGCCTTCTCCGCGTAATCGCGGACGTCGTTCAGGATGCGCTCACTCTTGATCTTGAACTTCTCCATCACATCCACCGGAGCCATGATGGGAGGCACGGCCTCGAACGCATACGAGTAATCGATGTAAGGAGGCATCTCCAAGTATCTGACATCAAGGACGTAGAGCCCCGTCAACCGGGCCTGATAGACCTTGGCCAGTTCGACCGCGTGCTCCAGAGCGGCCCGGGCGTGAGCGGACGAATCCACCGCGACCAGCAACGACTTGATCATCTGAGGTCCTCCCTTTGAGCCTGACCTACCGGCCTTGTTGCCACCACCGGGACGGGATCCATCAACGAGCGCACGGCCTGCCCAACATCCGCGTCTCGCAGGATGGTCTCGCCCACCAACACCGCATCGACACCACACGCCGCGAGCATCTCTACGTCGGTGCGGCCGCGGATACCGCTCTCACCCACCAGCAATCTCTCCGCGGGGACACGACCGGCCAGCTCGAGCGTCGTCTCCAGCGACACCTCAAAACTGCGGAGATCGCGGTTGTTCACCCCGATGACCACCCCGTCGAACGAGAGAGCCCTCGCCAGCTCGGCTGCGTCGTGCACCTCTAACAGTACGTCCAGACCTAGGTCGAAAGCCAGCCCTGTCAGGTCGTGCAGCCGGTCGTCGGAGAGGAGCGCGGCGATGAGAAGCACCGCGGAAGCCCCCCAGACCCGTGCCTCGTATATCTGATACCCATCGACGATGAAGTCCTTGCGCAGCAGAGGCAGACCGGTATCGGCGGCAGCCGACCGCAGATCGTCAAGGGAGCCCCTGAAATGGTCTTCCTCGGTGAGCACAGAGACCGCCCGCGCGCCGTTAGCCTCATACGCCTGCACGATCTCCCCCACGTCCAGAGCGGGACGTATGGGACCCTTGCTCGGCGAGGCCCGCTTCACCTCCGCGATGAGCGACACGCCCGGCGCACCGACGGCAGCGGCGAACGACGGCCGGCCGGCCGGACCGGGCATCGCCGCCAACCTCGCCTCGGTTAGACGAGCCTTGCGTTCCTCGATCCGCCGGACCACCGCGGGGACGATGCGGTCCAGATAGGTGCGCGGGCCACCGTCTGTGTGGGTCCCGGTCTTCATTGCCGCGCCGCGGCCAGGGCGTTTGTCATGAGCACCAAATCGTCCAGCACTTGGGCGGCGGATCCGGAGTCTATAGACGTCTGAGCCAGATCCAGTCCCTGCTTGATGGAGCCGGCCACCCCCGCCACATAGAGAGCCGCGGCCGCGTTCAGCAGAACCACATCACGGCGGCCACCCCCTGCACCGGCCAGGATCTCGCGGGTGATCAGCGCGTTCTCCGCCGGATCACCGCCCGTGAGAACATCCTGCTCGTAGCGCGGGAGCCCGAAGTCGGACGGTCCCACCGTGCGGGGAGCCGTGACCGCACCATCCTTGACCTCCACCATGGTGCTGGGGCCGGTAACCGACAGTTCGTCCATGCCCCCGTACCCGGTCACCACGAGCGCGCGCTCGCAGCCTACGCGCGCAAGCGCGCCCGCAAGCACTCCCAGATAGTCGGGCGCGCTCACACCCAGCAGCTGCCTGCGCACTCCGGCCGGATTGGTGAGCGGTCCCAAGAAGTTGAAGACCGTCCGGACACCAAGGGCCCGCCGGACGGCTCCCACCTTGCCCATAGCCGGATGATGAAGGGAGGCCAGCATGAAACCGATGCCCACTTGGTCGATGCACACCGCCACTTCAGCAGGGGTCAGGTCGATCCTGACGCCAAGCGCCTCCATGACATCCGCGGCTCCGCACAGCGAACTCGCCGCCCGGTTGCCGTGCTTTGCCACCTTGACCCCCGCACCGGCCACCACGAAGGCGGCCGTTGTAGAGATGTTGAAGGTGCCCAGCCGGTCGCCACCGGTGCCGACGACGTCTACCAGAGCGGGCTGGTATGAGGTCTGCACCGGTACAGCCAGCCCACGCATGGTCTCGAGTAATCCGGCGATCTCGTCGGCCGTCTCCCCCTTCACCCGCAGGGCCATGAGAAAAGCGGCCGCCTCGGCGTCGCCGGCGTCGCCTTGGACGATCTGCGTAAGGGCCCAGGCGGCCTGCGAGCGCGTGAGGTCGCGACCTTCGGCCAGCCGTCCCAGAGTGTCGGCGAACCTGAGGTCGTGACCGGCGATCGTCGCCACTCCGCCGGCAGATCCCCCCATCTCTGCTCCGTTCATCGCCTGGCCCCCCTGTGGCTGAGGAAGTTACGCAGCAATTCCTTGCCGACAGCAGTCAGCAGGCTCTCGGGGTGGAACTGCACACCTTCCACCGCCAACTCCTTGTGCCGCACGCCCATGATCACGCCGTCCTGGGTCCACGCCGATATCTCCAGCTCGGACGGCAGCGACCTGTCGAGCACCAACGAGTGATAGCGCGTGGCCACAAAAGGCTGGGGCAATCCCGCGAAGATGGTCTTACAGTCGTGGTGGATCAGCGAGGTCTTACCGTGCACCGGAGCGGCCCCGCGGATCACCTTTCCGCCGAACGCCTGACCGATGGACTGATGCCCCAGGCAGACGCCGAGAATGGGCAGGTCACCGGCCAACGCAGCTACGGCCTCCAGGCTGATGCCCGCGTCGTCCGGTGTGCAGGGACCCGGAGAGATGACCAGATGCGTGGGTTCCTCATCGCGGATACCCGCTACCGAGATCTCGTCGTTGCGGTACACCTTGATCGTGGTCCCCGAGATCTCTCCCAGGTACTGCACGAGGTTGTAGGTGAACGAGTCGTAGTTGTCTATCACCAGCACCCGTAGGTCGCTCAGACCCGGGGCCGGATATCCGGCCGAATCCTGACCAAGAGCATAGCGCTGCTCCTGCCTGATGCGGCTCTGTGTCGTTGCCATCATCATGACCTACTCCCATTCCTCTTGAGCGGTCGCCAGTTCTATGGCCCTGAACAGGGCCCGCGCCTTGTTCTCTGTCTCTTGGTATTCGCGTTCGGGCACCGAGTCGGCCACGATGCCTCCCCCGGCCTGGACATAGGCCTTGCCGTCACGCACCAGGATGGTGCGGATGTAGATACAGGAGTCTTGGTCGCCCGAGTAACTCAGGTAGCCGATCGCGCCGGCGTAAGGTCCGCGCCGGGTGGGTTCCAGCTCGTCGATGATCTCCATGGCCCGCACCTTGGGCGCCCCGGAGACCGTTCCCGCCGGGAACACCGCCCGCAGCGCATCGGCTGCGACCACGCCGTCTTCCAACTCGCCGACCACCGACGACACCATGTGCATCACGTGGCTGTAACGCTCCACCTCCATGAACTCCTGGGTCCTGACAGTTCCGGCCCGGCATACCCGGCCCAGATCGTTGCGCCCTAGGTCTACCAGCATGAGGTGCTCCGCCCGCTCCTTCTCGTCGGCCAGCATCTCCGCGGCCAGCGCGGCGTCTTCGGCCGGGGTGGCTCCGCGGGGCCGCGTGCCGGCGATGGGCCGGGTCTCGGCCCGGGTGCCGCTCACCGTAACCAACGCCTCCGGGCTGGAGCCCACCACTTCGAAGTCGCGGAACGAGATGTAGTACATATACGGACTGGGATTGACGGCCCTGAGTCCTCGGTATATGGAGAAACCACTCACGTCGATGGGCCGCTCGAAACGCTGGGACAGCACGACCTGGAAGGCGTCGCCCGCGTAGATGTACTCGCGTATCCGCTCCACGGCGGCCATATAGCGCTCGCGCTCGAAGTTGGAGCGCACGGCCACATCCTGCGGCCTGGCTTGAGCGCGATCGCGGTCGAGGCTCCACCTTGGCGGCGGGATGGAGGCGCGCAGCCGGGTCTTGACCTCCACCAGGCGCCTCACAGCCGCGGTGTAGGCCGCGTCCAGATCGGGCTCCTCGTCGCAGAAGATGTTGGTGAGGAGCGTGATGGTGTGACGTAGATGGTCGAACACCACGATGACGTCGGTGAGTAGAAAGGCCATATCGGGGAGGCCCATGTCGTCGGCGGGGGCGTTGGTGAGCCGCTCCACATGACGGATGCAGTCATAGCCGAAATATCCGACCGCCCCGCCTACGAAGGGAGGCATGCCCTCCAGTGACGGCCCCTTGTACCGCTCAAGGTGTTTGGCCATGAAGGCGAAGGGGTCCAGACCGAGTGCCGCGAGATCCAGGTCGGTGTCGACCCCGCCGCGGCGGATGGTCACAGTGGCGCCGTGCAACCGCACGCTCTCCCACGCCTTGATGCCCAGGAACGAGTAGCGCCCAAGCTGCAGGCCCTGTTCCGCGCTCTCCAGCAGGAAGCAGCCGGCGGCCTGGCGCAGCTTGAGAAAGGCTGATACGGGAGTCTCGGTGTCGTCGAAGAAACTGTGCGCCACCGGGATGACGTTATAGCTAGCGCTCAGCGCCCGCGCCTCTTCGAGTGAGGGCGCAGTATTGATACTGCCGGGTGTCATTGCCGCCTACCCTTCGCGACGAGCGAGGAAAGGCGGCTGCTCTCCGGTGGGAGAACTGAGCCATCGGCCGTCGAAACAGGTGAAATCACCCGTATGACAGGCCACACCGGTCTGCTCGACGATGGCGAGCAGCGTATCGGCGTCGCAGTCGTAGCGGAACTCGCGCACCTTCTGGATGTGGCCCGAGGTGGCGCCCTTGTTCCAGTATTCGTTGCGCGAGCGGCTGAAGAACCAGGTGGTCCCGGTCTTGAGAGTGCGGCGGATCGATTCTTCGTTCATGTAGGCCAGCATGAGGACCTCACCGGTGGTCCACTCCTGGACCACGCACGGGATCAGACCCCGCGAGTCGTACTTGATGAACGAAAGATCGGGGACCTCGCCCAAGGCTGCGCCCTGCGCGGGGGTCACTTCTGCTGAGTTGTCGGCTTCGTTTTGCATCTTTACCCTTTCGTGATCACTCACCAACCAGATGGCACCTGACTGTGCCCGGCCCGGCCAAGATCACGCTGACTGCGTCATCCGGCCTCTGGAGGCGCCCCTCGCACTGCGCGAGGGGCTAGATCCACGAGGGATGCCAGCCGTGAAAAGAACCGTCGTGCTGATGATGCCACCAATGACCGGTCCCAGAAGGGATCGGGGCGCCAAGGCGCCGCTCGGTCGTATGTGTGGCTTGTGCTTTCATCTCCCCCACTCCATCAGCAGTACGGTAGTGAACGGGTATGATACACGTCTGAGCGGTCTTTTGTGAAGGAGCGAAGGGAGCGCAGCACAAGTGGGCGATTCGGCCGAGATGATCTTCAGCGGCGACGAGCTGCTGCGTGGCGATACGTTGAACACCAACCAGCCGTATCTGGGGGAGCGCCTGCTCGAACTTGGCATCTTCGCCACGCACGCCCTCTGTGTCGCCGACGATCTGCAGGCCATGGTCGCGGCGATACGCGACAGCCTGAGCCGCCGGCCCGTGATACTCGTCCTGTCCGGTGGGCTGGGCCCCACCGAGGACGACCTCACCCGTGAAGCCGTGGCGGAGGCCCTCGAGCTGCCGCTGGAACACCACGAGGAGCTCATGGAGCAGATCCGCGACCGGTTCGTATCCCGAGGCTTCACCATGACCGAGAACAACCGCAAGCAGGCCTTGGTTCCGCAGGGGGCGTCGGCCATCCCCTTCGCCGGTACCGCCCCCGGCTTCTCGCTGGTGCATGGAGACACCTTGGTGGTCGCACTCCCGGGCGTTCCCTGGGAGCTCAAGGAGATGTGGGAAGCCACTGTCGAACCGCGGCTCCGCTCGCACCGTGGAGAAGGCCCGTCCGGCCGGACCGGCCAGAACGGCCAGACAGTCACTCGCATCCGCGTCTTCGGCCTTGGGGAGTCCATAGCGGCGGACATGCTGAAGGAGCTCGACTGGCACGGTCGCGACGTGACCATCGGCACCCGGGCGGCGATCGATGGCCTCACCATCATCGTGCGGGGTCAGGACACTCCTGAGGGGACGAAGGCGTCCGGCGCGGTCGTCGCTCGGATACGCGAGCTGCTCGGGGAGCGCGTCTTCGGGGTGGATTCCGACGGCCTAACTGAGGTCACCGGCGAGTTGATCCAGCGCAGTGGTCTCTCGATAGCCGTGGCAGAGTCGTGCACCGCGGGTCTGCTCGGCAAGCGTCTTACCGACGTGCCGGGCAGCAGCGACTACTTCCTGGGAGGAGTCACCGCCTACAGCAACCAGGTGAAGACCGATGTGCTGGGCGTGCCCGAGGGGTTGCTGGCCCAGTACGGCGCCGTGAGCGAAGAGACCGCGGCTGCCATGGCCCAGGGGGCCCAGGCGCTGCTGGGCGCCGACTGCGCCCTCTCCACCACCGGCATCGCAGGGCCGGGCGGCGGCACCGACGAGAAACCGGTCGGGCTGGTCTTCATCGGCAGCGTTGTGCACGGTGTGACCAAGGTGGAACGCTACCGGCTCTTCGGCACCCGCGACCAGATCAGGGAGCGGGCGGCCTACTCAGCACTCGACCTTCTGCGGCGGCGCCTGCTCGACGAGACGGCCGCCCCGGGCGCGCCTCACTCGACCTCGAGGTCCTGAGACCTGAAGTCGCTGTAGTACCTACCGTCTCCGGCCGTGAACCGCAGCACGCAGTAATCAGGGTCGGTCACGCCCTTCGGGTAGTACATCTCGTCGCCCTGTCGCCAGATCATCTCCTTGGAGGCGCTGTCCTCCAGCACCTCCATGAGGCCCTTGAGCATCACGCCCTTGAAGAACCGCCCGTCGAAGAAGTAGACGCACGCCTTCGGGTTGTCACGGTACTGTGCCACCCGTAGCGAGGACGTGTTCGTTGTGAAGTAGATGTGTTTGATGCCTTCACGTTCTCTGGGCGGGAGCATCGCATCGACCGAACTGATGATGGCGACGCCAGCCCTGTCGATCAGAGCACCGATGGTCTTCGCGGGATCTCTCACCGCCCGGCCAACCCTTCGATCTTGGCGCCCTCCCCGCAGTACACCACCTCGAAGCATTCGCAGACGACCGGCATGTCCGGCTCGAAGACCTTGCCGATATCGGGGAGCCGGCGGCTGAAGACCTCCTGATGCACCCGGCGCCAGTACTCGAGCGACCCGTCGCCCTCGCCCTCCGTGGCGGCGAACTCCTCGGTGACGGCATCGAACGGGAGGATCTCGACGCCGGTGGTCCTGATGACGCAGACGGCGTTCCCGGCCCAGTCGGTGATCACGTTCAGATCGCCCACCTGGGGTAATTCCTCGTGCTCCACCTCGTAGGACCACAGGTCCCCGGTGGTGGCGCGCTTCCGGCCCGCGAGCACGAGGGCCGCCAGTTCATTCGCATCGGCCTCGTTGTCGCTGAAGCACCACGATTCGTACGTGGTGTCGGGTCCCACCAGGTCCGGCCGGGCCGCCATAAAGGCGGCCCACAGCGCCTCCACAGAGCTCTCTCCCAGATACTCGGGCGCCTGCGCGTCAGTCAACCGAGTGAGCGTCTGTTCGTCTTCGGTGCCGATGAGATACTCATAGTCCGTCTCGTACAGATAGTAGGCGCCGCACTCTGGGCACCGGCGGATCTGTCTCTTCCGACTGGAGAGCGGTCGAAAATCGCGCACTACCTCGAGTCGCTCCACGGCCGCCGGCAGATAGGTGTTCGATTCTTCCGACCCGTATTTCTGAAAGGCGTACTCCCTGTCGGCCAAACCTGAGCACACGGAGCACTGTGCGCGGGGGATGCCGCTCCCGGGCGCTTCCGGGGAGGCGCTCGCTTCTAGAAGGGCGCCCGCCTCCCGGCCGACCTCAGCCCAGCCGAATCCCAGGATGTGACCGCTATCCAGCTCCCACTGGAGCTTCGGGAACGAACCCGCCAGGAAGGCATGCTGAGCCATCAGGTCCCGGACTGCCTCGCAGGACTCCGTGCGCATCCGTTCGGCCTCGCCCAGATATCCATGGTCTTCAGCGTCGTTGGCGCTGCCTATGGACCCCATGAGAGCCTGGAGCGAAAGCAGCACGGCCCGCCGTTCTTCGTCGTCGGTGAGCCGTTCGACCTTCACGACTCCTGCCAGACGATGTCAACCCCTTCCGAGTCGCCCACAGCGTCTTTGAGGAGCCCGATGAGCCCGGCGCTGGCACCGGCCTGCTCGAGGAGCTCGATCGTGAGGGAGTTGACGTAGTAGTCGGTGTCTTCGTCGGTCTCTTCGACGAGCTGGTCGATGAGGACCTGCAGATCGGCCTCCTCGATAGTCCCGAGCACCGCACCGCCATCCTTCAACGATAACGTGATCATAGGGTCATCCTCCTTTTCACGGGCCTACTTCGTAGTATGGCCTTGTGATAGTGGGTTCGAAACCCCGGCGAAGGGCCAGTCTATCAAGCGCGCACTCCAGGCTATACGACCTCGATGGTCGACGGCGGCTTCGTGGCGATGTTGTAGGTCACGCTGACGACACCCGGCACCGCGGCGATGATCTCTTGCGCCATCTTTTCCAGGACTTCGAACGGCACGTGGGTGGGGGAGGCCGTACGCGCGTCGAGGCTGTCCCAGCAGCGCACCTCGATCTGCATGCCGAAGTCACGCTTGCCGTCGCGCATGCCCGTCACCCGGTCTTCGTGCAACACGGCCAGATACTGGAAGGCCCCGAAGCCCGAAAGGTACTTCTCGACGACCTTGGTGGCCTCACGGACTGTCTCGATACGCTCGGGCGTGGCCTCGCCTATGACGCGGGCGGCCAAAGCAGGTCCCGGGAAGGGGATGCGGGCGAACAGGTCGCTCGGCAGCCCGACCGCCTCGCCCACCTTGCGCACGCCGTCCTTGCGCAGCTGGATGAGCGGCTCGATGATCTTGTAGCCGAAGGCCTCCTGCGGGTCGATGCCCAGCTGCATGAAGACGTTGTGCTGCCGCTTGATGCCTGCGACGGTCTCGTCGACGTCGGTGAGGATGGTGCCCTGCAGCAGGTGCTTCGCCCCACTCTCCCGCACCAGGCGGCCGAAGACCTCCCGGTAGAAGGTCTGGGTGATGGCCTCGCGCTTGAGCTCGGGGTCGGTGACCCCCTTGAGGGCGGCGAAGAACTCGTCACGAGCATCGATGACGTCCACGTGCACGCCGAGTTCGCGGAAGAAGCCCGTCACCTGCTCGGCCTCGCCCGCGCGCATGAGGCCGTTCTGGACGAAGACGGTCTTCAGCTTGTCCCCGAGCGCAAGATGACCCAGCATCGTGACAACAGACGAATCCACCCCTCCGGACAGGGCGTTGATGGCCCATCCGTCGCCTACCGTGGCCTGGATCTCCGCCACCTTCTCCGCGATGAAGCTCTTGGTATCCAAGTCCTTCGCGGTGATCTCTTTGAGCATGCCACCCTCACTTTGGTCATTGATGTGCAGAGACAATATCTGAGCGGCGCGGATATGTGTAGAGCGTACGCGGCGCCGGCTAGGCTCGACCATCGGCGCCCACACCGCCGACAGGCTCCCCCTCGGCTTCCGGCTCCTCCAGTCCGTACACCTGCCGCGGGACCAGGTGCGCCGGGAACCGGTCCACCAACGCACGCCGCACCACATAGCAAAAGTGGCACTCGTCCACGTATTCGTCGTCGTGAGCCACGCCGTATCGATCCGCGAGCAGGGCGGGACCGCCTTCCACGAGGGGGCCGCATACCGGGTGCGACCCGGCCTCATACCTGCCTATCAGCTCGGAGAGCGGCCGCTCCCACATGTTGCCCACGCTGACACCCTGGCAGAGGTGGACATTCCCGTACGGATCGATGTGCACCCGCGAGGGAGACACCAGGTCTTCGTGGGGGCAGGTGGCCAGCTCGCGCCAGGGCCTCCGAGGCAGGCCGGCGGTCAGCTTCTCGACAGCCCTCCCTTTGAACATCGCTCCGCCCCCGATCACGGGACTCCCCTTCTCCTGCCCGTGCCCGGGAGCCGCCTCCACGAACGGCTTCTCGATGTGGATTAAGGAGACAGGGATGCCGAGGCGGCGGGCCGCGGCGACCGCCTTCTTGGCCGGGCTGTGCGTGTCGTCTCCGTAGTGGAAGGAGTCGTCGCTGACACTCAGATCCCCGATGCCCAGCTCAGCAAGAGGCCGCAGCCAGACCTCGGCGTCCTCGTCGGAAACGGCCCAGTAGGCGTTGGTGACGATGCCCACCTCAAATCCCATCTTACGGGCCAGCCGCACGCCCTCGATCATCGAGAGGGAGTACAGCAGCGGTTCGCCGCCTTCGAAGTAGATCCACTCCACGGTCCCGATCTTCTGTGCCTCGTCAAGGACGCTCCGCACCTGTGCGAGAGTCATGGTGCCTTCGGCGCGGGGGCTCGAATACAGGAAGCAGTGGTCGCACTCCAGGGTGCACTGGTAGGTGAGTAGGATGTGGATGCCCGTCAACATGATCTCAGGCAAGCCCCCTCCATCTCCGTGCCGTCGGCGCCCTCGATGTGGACGGACTCCATGTGCTTCCCCGGCGCGTCAGTCATAGGCAAGGCGTGTCTTCTCGTCGGCCATCGTCGGCTCGATGATCTTCTCCCACTCCGGCCCGGCCCATGTCCCCAGTTTGTCGTGCATCTTGAGGTACTTCTCGGGGATGGGATGAGTGCCGTAGACGACTTCGAGCCCGTAGCGCTTCTCGATGAAGTCGTGGAAATACTTGATATACGGGCACGGCGGATACCCGACCACAAGCCCGGTGGCAAGATGTATCACCTCCGCCCCGTTCTTGATCATCTCATCGACGGCGTACTCGATATTGCCCCCCGGGCAGCCATCGCAACTGGTATAGCCGACCACCTCCACTCCGCCGCCGTACCGGCTGAACGCCCCCTCTCCGTTGCGTGCCGACCTGAAGCACTTTCCACCCGCACAACGGCGATAGCGGTCGCAGATGATTATCCCCACCTTCGTTGCGGCTTCCATACGTCAGCTCCTTCTTGATCGGCCTGTCCGAGGCCTCACTCCCGGCAGAAGGCCTCCCAATCCTCCTGGCTGAACGGCGCCCGTCGATTGGGGCAGCGTTCCCTATGGCACACCTGACAGCTGTGGAAATCGAACTCGGTGGGAAACATCAGCCCCGACACCGACATCTCCGGCCTCAGTAGATACGATGCCGTGAGAGTCACTCCGATGGCCGCCTCCACATCTCCCAGGAGCGACAACAACTCCTTCTGCTGTGCGATAGGCCACATGTCCATATCGCCAGATCCTGGGTTCATACTGGAAAGACGGGCGATCCGCTGGTGTTCACCTATGTGCCTCGCCAGATCGCCCACCGCCACGCTCACGATCTCCCCTTTGAGCATGTAGAGCCATGCCTTCTGCCAGATGCCATCATCGGGCCCTTTGGCCGAGTCGACCTCAGTGCCGCACGTGACCACGTATGGGAAGACCCGCTCTGCTTCGGTGAGATGCCTCCGCAGAGTCCGGCTGGTGAATCTGACCCCCTGCACAACGACGAAATCATCGCCCTTCTCGTCGATGTAGGCCACGTCGTAGATCGCCTTGGGTTTCGCCGCGTCCTGCACCCGCGCGACGAACTCCCTGAAGGCTGGGACGTTCTCGAAGTCCGGAGCTATCCGAAACTTCGCCATGAGACGCTCGGCGTCCAGCGCGAAGGGTATGGGATCGAGTATGGTCATCTAGGCCTCCTTCCGCATCGAAGCCGCGGCAGGACAAGCCTGATCATCCTCACGATGACCTGCCCCGCGGCGTCCATACACTCTACCAGCTGCTTACGATGACGCCGGTGCGCCCACTGGACCCACGCTGACGACCACCTTGCCGCTCACATGCCCCTGGGCAACGTAACCCATGGCCGCGGGGATCTCGTGGAACGGGTACGTGCGGTCGATGACGGGGGTGATCTTCCCGGAGTCGATGAGCCCCGTGAGGAACACCAGGTCTTCGGTTCGCGGCGTTCCGGAGAACATCCGTCCGACCTGGGGGTCGCGCATCGACAGCAGGTATGACTTCGCCACGTAGCCCATGCCGGCGTGACCGGTGTTGGGTACGACCCTGCCGTGGGCCGTGAGCGCACGCTTGTAGTCAGAGAACGAGTGGGTGCCGATGTTGTCGAGGATGAGATCGTAGCGAGGCCCGCTCTTCGTGAAGTCCTCTTTGGTGTAGTCGAAGACGTGATCGGCCCCGATGGAGAGGACCATCGCGACGTTCTTGGTGCTGCAGACGCCCGTCACCTCCGCTCCGAGCGCCTTCGCTATCTGTACGGCGAACGTTCCGACGCCTCCCGAGGCGTTGTTGATGAGCACCCTCTGGCCCGGCTGCAGCTTCCCGGCGTCACGGAGACCGCGCAGAGCCGTCACGCCGGCCACCGGGACGGACGCCGCCTGTTCGAAGGTGAGACCGGCCGGCTTCGCGGCCAACGATCCCTCCGGTACGCACGCATACTCGGCGAAGGCTCCGCCGTTCATCCCCACGGCTCCGTACACCTCGTCGCCCGGCGCAAACGCGGTCACCCCACGACCCACGGTCTCGACGCGGCCCGCCAGATCCCAGCCGGCGATGCGCCCGTTTCTCGGCTTCGTCAGCCCCAGCATCAACCTCACGGGGAACGGCTTCCCCTTCATGGTGAAGCAGTCACCGGCGTTGATGGCCACGGAGTGCACCCGCACCAGGACTTGCCCGTCCCCGGGCGCTGGCTTCCCGACGTCTTTGAGCTTCAGCACGTCCGGCGATCCGTATCCTACCTGGACGATGGCTTTCACCGCTCCTCCCCCCTCGCTTCCGGGCCGGCTGTGGCTGCCCCGTCCAAGCCGCCCACCGCCAGCATGTCGATGGACCCGGCGCATCCCCCTGCGCGAATGAAGGCCGCGTGGTCGGCGACGCCGTCGAACGTGCGGCCCACGATCTTGGAGCACTTGACCTCGCCGCCGGTGCATTCCCGGAACCGCTCGAGCAGGGCCTGCCCGCTTTCAGGCTTGTAGGGCACCTTCTCCGCCCCTTCCGCCAGGCTCCTCACGCCCGCGAGCCAGATTGCGGCGCCCAGGGCCCCGCAGGCGCTCCCACTCAAGCCGATGCCGCCCGCCAGCCCTGCGGCCATAACGGTGTGCATGCCGGACACCCCCAGCTTCGTCGCGAGGAGCGCCGCGCAGCCCACCGGGGCGTCGGCGGCCGCGCCATCCCACACGGTCGCGCGGTCACGCACGGCCGCGCCGTCACACACAGCCGTGCCGTCCTCTGGGGCCCCGTCAGACATGGCGGCTTCGATCTCGCCCAACCCAACCGCCGGATACCTGGCAGCCATGTGGAAACACCGGAGGGGCCCTCCCCTCAGGATGTAGCCTGCCGCTTGGATCATCGAGGCCGACAGCAGGTCGATGCCGGCGATCTCGCGGCACTCGATGGTCCCGTTCTGGGTGCGGAAGGATTCCACTATCCTCTGGGCGGCGGCGATCGCTCTGATCTGGGCCCTCGGACCGGAGCCGAAGAGCCGGTACGCCTGCGCCCCCGCCGCGAGCGCCGAACCCCAGACCATGCCGCACTGATGGCCCTGGCCCATGATCCCCCCGGCCAGGGGCACGCTGGCCCTTTCCTCGTCGTTCAGCGGGGCGCCGTATGCCCGGTCGATCGTGCGGAACAGGGTCTGCGAGCAATACCCCGTCTTGAGGAAGGCGGCAACACCCTGCCTGCGTGTGATGGCTACCACTTCCTGCCCCCTTGCTGGTCTCCCCCATCCGGATACTGGAACACTTCGTCGAGCGGGACTCCGAACACCCGCGCGATCTGGAAGGCCATTTCAAGCGTGGGCGAATACTTGCCCTGTTCGATGGCGATGATGGTCTGCCGGGTGACGCCGACGCGCTCGGCGAGTTCGGCCTGAGTCATCTCTCCGTGCGCGAAGCGAAGAGCGCGGATGGAGTTGGTGACGCGGGTCGGCCTGGTCATCGTTCGAAACCTGTCCGGTAGACCACGATCTTCACCAACGACCCCAGAAACCCGGACAGGAAGCAACCGATGAAGATCGCATTTGCGATCCAGAAGTGACTGGCCTCGGTCATCGCCAGTATGAGGGCGGCCACCGCGGCGAACGTCGCGAAGATCTGTCCCACGTGGTTGCCGTAGCGTTCGATCTCACGATCGCGTTGATCCGCCTGCCGGCGGTCCTTCGGCCATAGGAGATAGATCGCGAGAGTGCCCAGGATCATCGCCGCGAGACAACCGACCATCGTCCAGACCATCGGCCACACCCATTCCACCTCCGCCGCCGGCACCCCACGCGCACGTGCCCCCACGATCGCGAAGTAGATGACACCGGTGACCACGGAGACCATACCGTACAGCCAGGTGGTCTTCTCTTGGAATGTCATGTCGGATGCAGCCATCTCGTTCCCCCATGTAAAACATTGTTGACATCATCACTGTATAAGCAGTTTGACTTCATGTCAAGTTTTTTTGACTCCCCGTGGCGGACGACGCTTCGCCGTCTTCTGCGATTGCTGTGAGTCGGAGTGGGCTAGGGCCTTCGCTCTCGGGCCCGCGAAATCCGTTCGGTGGATGATGCGCGGCGCGACACCACGAATCCGACAGCGGCAGGGAATGCGGCGACCGCGAAGGCGACCACAGCCAAGCGCCAGGGCCAGGATGCGAAGCCCCTGAGGTTCGCGAGGTCGACCGCCCGATACACGAGATACAGAGCTGCCGCGATAGCCAGCATGCCTTCCCTGCGAGGCAGAGGGTCAGATGAACCCAGTCGGTAGCCCCGCTCCGCACCGAAGAACCCAACGGCTGCCACCACTGCAGCAGCGATGGCAGCTAGGTCGACGAGGGATTCTCCACCCACGAGATCCACGAAGCCGTTGTCCAAAATGATCGGTGCGGTGACCACGTCCGAGAGGATCAGCAGAACGAACTGCACCCCGAAGGCGACACTCGCCCATCCCAGACGCCGGTTGCGAGCCGCGGCCTCCATCGTCATGGCGTCACCAGACTTCCGAAAAGCCGACACCACAAGAAGTGCGGCGACCAGGGCAGCAAGGTACGCCACTACCTCCATGGCCACGCCGATGACGAATCCGTCGGGAAGAGGAAGGTCCAAGAGGCGATGTTGGGAGACATGCATGAGCAACCCGCTCACCGCCAGCAGACCGTATCCGCCGGCTAGGAATAGCGCACCACGCCCGAGTCTTATCCTTCGGATATCTCCCTTGCCCAAGAAGGCGGCGGCTATCCACGCGAACCCAACGCCATGCAGCACCAAACCGCCCACCGTGAACAGCCAGCTCGCCCCCATTAGGGCGCTGCCCAAGAAAGTGATCCGGTCGAGCACGAGATTCGCGAGGTGAGCGATCAAGCCGAGAAAGAACGCGACCGCCGTGACACCTGCGGCAGCGGCAAGGTAGGCGTCGCGTCCCCACCGCGCCGAAACCGATCCCCCCATCTGCTACCTCCCTTCGGAGTGATGCGCAAAACCCGGCCGCGGCTGCCCGCAGTAAACACACTCCTGCCGGTGGACACAGATCACCCCACCGCAACCAGTGCAGGTCCAACGGACCCTCTCCCGAGCAACGAACTCGTCGAGCCCCAGGTCCCGGATGTTCTCCAGGTTCTCCAACATGCTCATGCCGTACTTGGTGCGATAGCGCTTGTCGAGCTGCTTCATCCGGGTACAGGGGTACTTGGCGCACGCGAAGCAGAAAGCCTGGTCGACGGCCGCCGCCCCGGTGCCCGCGTGCTCACTGCCCGCGAACTCCGGACAGTTCTTGATCCGGCAGGCCACGCACGACTGAGGCTTCCCAGCATCGCTGCCGCCGCAGCCCGGGCATACGCCCTTTTCCTTGCCGTCTCTGAGAAAGCCCGAGCATATGGCGCAGTTCATCCCGCAGGGCGCGATCATGGCCGCCGTGATGACCTCTGGGCTCCGTTTTGTCCCGAACTTCATCGCGACACCAGCTCCTCCCCCCGTTTCGCGAGTCCCGGCACGGTGATCCGTCCGATCAGTACGGGTGCAGCCCGTACCGCGTGAGCCCTGCTTTCTCGTCGAGCCCGAACAGCAGGTTCAGGTTTTGCACGCCGGCGTGCGCACCGCCCTTGCCGACGCTGTCGAGCACGCTGAAGACGACGATGCGGCCGCGCTTCTCATCCACCTCGAGACCGATGTGGCAGAAGTTGGTCCCCGACACCGCCGACACCCAGGGGTAAGGAGCGTACTGCCAGCTCGCGCCCGGCTCGCGCGGCATGTCGAAGACCCGCACGAAGAATTCGTCCTGGTAGAACTCCCGGTAGACGCCCAGCACCTCCTCGCGTGCGACCGGCCGCACGGGGAAGCAGTGGCAGATGGCCAGGATGCCCCGAGTGATGGGCACGTACGATGAGGTGAAGTGCACCGTGACACCTGCCGCCGCTGCGGTCGCGGCGCCGCCCGAGGCCGCCCCGGCCGCAGACCCAGCAGCCGCGCCCGTCCCCGCCGCGGCGCCGGTCGCCACTAGGCCCAGCTCCTGCTCCATCTCGTAGGTATGGCGATGATCGACCACGTTGTAGGGCACCACGTTGTTGCCGATCTCTGGATGGTGCAGCGGCGTGTCGAGTTCGGCGCCCGCGCCGGCTGTGCCTGAGAGGCCGTCGACGATGATGCGGCCGTTGTCCACCAGCCCCGCCTTCACCAGCGGCGCCATCCCCAGGATGGCCGCCGACGCGAAACACCCAGGATTGGCGACGACTCTCGCCTCTCTGATGGCCTCGCGATGGAGCTCGGGGATGCCGTAGACCGCCTCCTCGGCTACATCGGGGCAGGCGTGCTGCTTGCCGTAGACGCGTTCCCAGTCGGCCAGATCTCTCAACCGGAAATCGGCGCCCAGGTCGATGATCTTCGTGTCCTGCTCCAGGAAGTACTGGGCCAGTTGCATGGGCGTCCCCGTGGGCACGGCGAAGAAGACGGCGTCGCAGGGAGTGATCTCCTCGGGCCGCACCAGCTTGAGGTCTGAGCCGTAGAAGTTGCGGTGGAAGTGCTCCAGGGGCTTGCCGCCCCGGCTGGTCGCCCAGACCACCCTGACGTTGGGGTGCTCACTCAGCACCCGCAGGGCCTCGCCGCCCATGTAGCCGGAGGCCCCATACACCCCGACTTCGATGGCGGCGGGATCGCCTCCGCCCCTCACCCAGCTCCTCTTGGGTTTCATGTCACCAACCCTCCGCCGGCACATTCGCCTCCGGGTCGCCCTCGCCCTTCGAGAGCGGGCACTTCTCCCGGCAGACCCGGCACCAATACAGGTAGAAGCCCCGCTCGTTGAGGCCCTCGGCGACCGACCGGCAGAGCCTCTGGTCGACGCCTTCGTCGGATATCGCGCCGACAGGGCAGTGGTCACGGCACAGGTTGCACCCATCCGGGCAGCGAGGGTCTAGACACGGCGGATCCGGCGCGACGTCCGCGTCGAGCAGCACCGCGCCGAGCGCAATGCGGTTGCCGTAGCGCCGGCTGGTGAGGAGGTGGTTGCGCGTGATGGTCCCCAGTCCCGCCTTGGCCGCGATGTGGCGCAGCGAGACGATCCCCTTGCCCGTCATAGTGCCCGCGTCCCAATACTCATACGGCTGGCTGGGCACAGGCACCGCCACCACTCCCATGCGGTCCAGTCTGCGGACCAGCTCGTAGGTGAGGCGCGAGACCTCATCAAGGGCGTGGGTGGCAAAGAAGGTGTACGGCACCGGATTCCGGGACGCGAACGCGGAGTCGGGCAGACGCACCGCGAACGCGACCACCGAACGGGTCGACTCGAGGATGTCTTGGGGATGGAACCCCGCCGGAGCATCGGCGAAGCGTCCCACCGGCGCGATGCCGCACAGGTCGGCGCCGCACTCCGCGGCCATCTTCTTGACGTGGTCGTTCGTCAGCGCGCTCAAACGGGCACCTCATAGCAGTGACGGGTGAGAAACTCCCGCGCGACCGGGAACACCCTGTCGATCTGGCTGAATTCCTGCACGTGGTTCAGTCCCTCCAGCAGCTCAACCTGCACACCGGCTGCGTCGAGCGCCGCCCGGTTGGACTCGGCCCACGTGGCCGCGCCGGTCTCGCCCTTGGCGCCCGCCACCAGCATGCATGGGCAGCGGATGGCAGTCGGATCGATCGCCGGCCAGTCGCGCATCGCCTGGAAGAAGGCCACCCACACCGGGATCCGTCCCTTGATGGTCGACTTCTTCGCCGTTTCGGTCGTCTTTCCCACCTTGTATTCATCCGCCACCGGTTGCCACTTGGTCACGAAACTGGTGATGAACTCGCCAAAGACCTCGTCCACGATGGGTCCCCAGAGGGGCACGCCGATCACGGCCAGGGCGCCGACCCGGTCGGTCCGCGCCGCCAGCTGCTTGCCGATGTGGCCTCCCAGACTGTATCCCCAGAGCAGGAAACGCTCCGCCCCGCAGGCGTCGGCCACGGCGACGACGTCGGCGCAGACCTTGTCCACGGCGTAGTCGGAGAGATCGGTGAGCACGTCGCTCTCTCCAGTGCCGCGGATATCCACGGTGATGACGGTGAAGTCGTCCTTCAGCCGCTCGACGTAGCCGGTCTTGTGCCAGTCACGCCGGGTCTTACCCGCGCCGTGCAGCAACACCAGTGCCGGGCCGCTGCCCGTCACGTCATAGGCTATGCGGGTGCCGTCCATGGACGACGCGAACGTGGCCGCCACACATACCCCCCTAGTTCTGCCCGAGGTCGCCCCGGGCGATCACACGACTAACGCCAGTGCCAGTCGCGGTCGCCCTTGAAGACATTGGCGTTCATCTCGTTGCTCAGATGGAGCAGAGTGGCATCCGGGAAGCGCTCCGCCAGCGCGTAGTAGAAGCCGCCGATGGTGTCCTGCCGCGCCAGCTCCTCTTCGGTCGCGACGAGATAGCTGCGGGTGAACACGAGCGAGCTCTTGTCGAACTGCATGCCCGGCTTCGCGTGCCCGGGGATGATGACCTCGAGATCCATCGTGTCGATCATGTCGATCGCGGCGATCCACTCCTGGCGCTCTTCGGCCGTGACCTCGCAGGTGAACGGATGGGCCTGATTGAAGAGCACGTCGCTGCCGTAGAGGGTCTTGATGGACGGGATGTGTACCATGGTGTTGTAGCGCATGTCGCCGATGACCTTGGGGATGATCTCCAGGCGCTGCCCCTCGAGCTCGAAATAGTTCTGCTTCAGCGGCTCGATGGGGACCGTCTTGCGGCACACGTTGTGGGCCCCTATCTGGGCTTCCCAGATCTCGATCTTGCCGAAGAACTGGTCGTTGATCATCTCGGCGTCCTCAGGCATGGCTATCACGCGGGCGTTCGGGAATGCTTCCGCGATGACACCGGCGCCGAAGTAGTGGTCGGGGTGCGCATGTGTGAGATAGATCGTGGTGAGGTTCTTGCCGGTCTCGATGATCTCGGCGATGACCCGATGGGCGTTCATGAGCGTCCATTGCGCGTCGATGAGGACGCAGTCCCTCTCCCCCATCACGATCACAGAAGCGACCGCGAAGCCACTCTCGTCGCAGTAGAAGACCTTGGTCGACAGGGGGCTCTGGGCGTTGGCGTTCAGTCTGATCTCCATCGAATCGTCCTCCGGTGGTCGGGTTCCCATCAGTGTATAGCGCGCGGCAGAGCCGAGGCCCTTCCGCTGTTGCCGCGTACGGTCATTCTACCTCGGTCGTCGGACGTAAGTGCTCCGGAAGACGGGCGCATTGCCAGGCGCGTTCGCGGGCCGCGATCACTGCCGGATCGTCGGCGGCCGAGGCAGCCGGGAAATCTGGCGCCGGGGCGCCGGCGGCCCCTGTCCCGAAGGCCGCGGCTGCGCCCGCCATCGCGGACGTCACGGCATAGTCGGCAGCATGACGGGCGTGAGCAGCCATGTGGGCGGTGGCAGCCGCGTGCCCGGCGGCGCGGGCGGCGGCACGAGCAGCGGGGTGCTCCGCGTCGCGCGCGGCCGCATGGGCGGCCGACGCCGCGGCCCGCGCCTCGCGGACCCTTACCTCACCGCGCACCCAGGCCCTCGCCGCCTCGACGGCTTTGCGGGGCCGGTCGTCCTGCAGCCGATGCTCTTCAAACAGCGCAAGTACGTGCTCGGCGCAGTCGGCGGCCCAGAGCGTGAGCGCCCTGTGGTCGTCCTTGCTGATGGGCGCAGTTTTCACAACTCAGGCGGAGTCTCCGCCATACGGCCGGGCTTCTCCAAGTACACAAGCATGACGGCCTCCGACTGCCGCTCCGAGCGCGTGATCACGTACCCGTGCCGCTCGTAGAGACCGATGGTGGCGTCGCTCTTGCTGCCGGTGAACAGCTCGTATTTCGCGGCGTCGGGAAACTCGGCCTCGATCGCCTGCAGCAGGGCCGAACCCATGCCGCGCCCCTGGAAGTCAGGGTGGACCATGAGCCGCCCGATCTCGCATACACCATGCTTCACCCTGCCACGCACCGAGCCCACGAGCCGCTCCTCGACGATCGCCTTGAGCACCAACGAGTCCGCGAATTCCTGACGCAGCTCCTCGATGGTCTGCGTAAGTGGGGGAAGGTTCCAGTCACCGTACGCCCTGGCTTCGGACTCGTAGGCCAACCGCTGCAGCGCCAGGATCGTCTCCGCGTCCGCCTTAGAGGCCCTGGCGATCACAGGGTTCACGAGGGCCCAGAAGTCACGAGGGCCGGCAGCTCACTCAGGCTCGCCACCGTGAAGTGCTGCCCGTACTGAGGGGACTGGCCGTCTCCGCGCCACACCAGCGCCGCCGTCATACCGGCGGCGCGAGCACCGTCGATGTCCTTCTCCTCGTCGCCGACAAAGAGGACCTCCGCCGGCGCACACCCGAGCACCATGGCAAGGCAGAAGAAGCCCTCAGGGTCGGGCTTGCGGGTGCCCACCTCCACGGAAGTAAGGAGCGCGGCGTCCAGCATCCCGAGCTGCGCTGCCGCCAGGTGACCGAGCAAGGCCCGCCGGGGCATGCCGTACGGCACATCGGTGAGAACGCCGGTGCGGACCCCCGACCTATGCAGACTCCGTATTGTCTCCACGGCGCCAGGCATCGCGATGGCATGGCTCCGGAAGATCCCGAAGAAAGCGTCGGCGGCCATCTCGACCAGCGTGGCCCGCCCTACTTCAGGCGCGTCTAACACATCCAGCAGTTCGCCGAAGATAGTCAGGTGATCGACCTCCTCGGCACGCGGGGACAGACGCGTGTTGTAGCGCCGCAGGAGTTCCCGGCCGCCCGCGATCATAGCCTCGGTCAACTCACCATCCCATGTGGTCACAACCGCGGCCAGAGCCTCATCATAAGCGAGCTCCCAGGATGGGGCGATCCCCTGGTAGTCCATGAGGGTCCCGCCCAGATCGAAACCGACGGCCCGGATCATCACGGTCTTCGCGTCAGGCGTCACGGCGACGGGTCATTCCACATCCCTGCCCAGAGGACACACATAGATGCAGAGCCCACACACGTCGGAACCGCGCTTCGCCGCCTTCATCTCACGGAAATACCTGTCGCACTTGTCCGCGTCGTAACGCACCTCACGCGCGTCTTCCTCGCGGAAGGACTCGCCCGTGAAGGCTCCCATGGGACAGATGTCCACGCACAGCCGGCAGTCGCCGCAATCCTCCGACATGGGGGTTCCGGTCACGGTGAGCGGCGCATCGGTGAGCACACTCACCCAACGCGCCCGCGGTCCCACCTGAGGAGTTATAAGCATGCAGCTCTTGCCTATCCACCCCAATCCGGCCAAGTGAGCGGCCACCTTGTGCGAGAAGACCGCACAGATGCGCTCATCGTCGAACCGCTCCGAAGCAGGGATGGGAAGGGCCCGGAAACCCTGCTGCTGAAGCAGGCTCGTGACATGAGACGCGATCAGATCGAGCCGCTGGTTGATCACCCGGTACTGGTGCTGATAGCTCACGGTGACGGCCCGCTCCGCCCTGCGTGGCAACATCTCGATGACCGAGTTGGGGAACGCGATACCCATGGAGACCGCCCGTGGGTACTCGGCCACCAGATCGCCACCCTGCTCGAAGATGAACTCCCGTGCCGGCTCCAGGTCGGCCACCCCCCAGAAGTCCACTCCCCAGCGTTCAGCAGTAGTCCACAGATTGTCGTCGAGTTCCACGCGAGCGCTCCCTAGCTCATCGTCTACTTCTGAAGTAGCCCGAACATCTTCCAAAGCCCGCGGTGGAAAGCGTGCACGGACTTCACCGGCTGAGCATACATCAGCACGCAGGCCTTGCTGACCACCGGGACGCCCTTCTCCTCGGCAAGAGCGATGGCCTCCTTCGATTCGGCCCGAGGCACGGCGATGATAGCGCCTTCTACCTTGTCCTTCACGTCGCTGATGGCGGGATCGGCCTCGGAGGTGTTGAGGTAGACAACGGACACGTCGTAGCCTTTGGGTCTGAGCTCTTCGTCCATCTTGACGCCCATGACCGGGCTCTGGGCCGAAAGGCGTATCAGCGCCAGGTTCTTGTGGCTCAGGAACTCCTCGGTGGTGATGGCGGCGGCAGTCATGACAGAGAGTCTCCTTTCGCTAGTAGACGTCGACCGACATGCCGATGGACAGCTGCGAGTGGACCCAGGGGGCGATCCAGTTGGGAGTCCGTATGCAGCCGTGGCTGGCCGGCCACGGGGGTACGCTGGACGACCCATGGATGGCTATGTGCGGGTAGAAATAGCAGGGGTAGAACATCCACCCTACCGAGCATTCCTGCCAGCCCGTCTGCATGAGCCACACTTTGCCGTGACCGGGCGGGGTGCCGGCCTTGCCGGTGGAGCAGTGGATGATCTCAGTCACGACGTTCTCCCTCACAACGAAGACCACCTGCCGGGTCAGGTCGACCTCCAGCCGCGTGCCCGGCGCGGAGAGCCGCGGCGCCGGCGTCTGGGCTCCAAAGACCTTCTGCCAGACCTCGGGCCCCGCGACGCCGTCGCGCGACAGCCTCTCCACCTTCTCGAAGGCCATCACGGCGTCGCGAGTGCGCTCGTCGTACACACCGTCGACCTCGCCGCACGGGTAGCGCAGCTTGTCCAGCTGCGATTCCAAGAGGACCACCAGCGCGCCCTCAGATCCGATCTTCTGGGTGGGATAGGCTGAGACTGCGGGCACCTCGGGGGGATACTCCGTCTTCACGGCGAGCGGCCGATAGAACGCCCGGTGCAGCATCACGACCGCCTGGCCGCGGGTGAGCGCCAAGGCGGGGAGGAACCATCCCTCCTCGGTCCCCTCCACGACGCCCAGACGGTAGGCGTCGGCCACATATCCCACCTGCTCGGTGGCGATCAGACCCCGGTCCTGGAAGCCGCCCAGCCAGGCCGCGACCTCCCACTCCGCCGCCGTGAGCCGGAGCGCGGAGGCCTCTATGTCATGCCCGCCTCCATTCGCATGGTAGGTGAGAGACCGCACCAGGAACGCGGAGGCCTGCTGACGGCTCACGAACGCGTTCGGCGAGAATTCCGACGCGCTGGTACCTGAGATGAGCCCCGCGTCATGCATGGCGAAGATGGCGTCGGCATACCAGTCCATCGTGTTCACGTCGGCGAAGGGGGAGGCGGGCGATCCCTGCAGACCGAGGACCCTGCGCAGATAGACCGCGAACTCGGCGCGGGTCACCGGGTCGTAAGGACTGAACGAACCGTCGGCCCGTCCGTAGACGATGCCGTCCTCGGCCAGTTCGAGTACAGCGGGCGCAAACCACTCTTGGCCGCCGATGTCGGTGAACCTCTGGGCCTGCGCTGTAGCAGCCCCCGCGCCGAAGAATGAGAACAACACGACGAGACCAAGAACCATCACCAAGGCGGCGAGAGACCGCCGGCATACGCCTGTCACCTGCACGTCGGACCTCCAAGGCTATCGCACTCCGAACACTCTAGACGATTCGCGGCGGCGCAGTCCACACCTCCACCTCCGGATGGCGCACGCGATGGTGCGCACGATGGCGCATAATCCACGACCGGTTGGGGTATCTGTCCCGCGACGCCAACAACCCGGGCCCTGCAAAGTCCGGTGGAGACCCGAAAGGTGACGACATGGAACAGCCCAAGGTATTCATCTACGCCCTCAGCACCTGCGGTCACTGCAAGAACACCAAGAGACTGCTGGATTCGCACAACGTCAGCTACGACCACGTAGACGTCGACCTCCTGCCTCGGGAAGAGATGAAGAAGGTCCTCGAAGACGTCCGCAAGGTAAACCCGCAGACTTCGTTTCCCACGATCCTCATAGGCGACAAGACCATCGTGGGCTATCGGGAAGTCGAGATCATGGAGGCTCTGGGACTATGAGTAACGCCGAGGAGATGTACGAACGCCTCAAGAAGGTCAACGAGCCCAAGGGCTACTTCTTCAGCGACAACCAGGCCCTGACCATGGAGCTCATCGAGGGACTCCTGGTGAACAAAGAACGGTACGGCTATATGTGCTGCCCCTGCCGGCTCGCTTCGGGCGACCGGGAGAACGACAAGGACATCATCTGCCCGTGCGACTACCGGGAACAGGACGTCAAGGAGTACGGCAGCTGCTACTGCCAGCTGTATGTGTCCAAAGAATGGCTCGAGAACCCCGAGTCGCGCAGAACGGTGCCGGAGCGCAGGCCGGCGGAGAAGATGGCCTGGTTCGGCTGGCCATCCGGGGATGCCTGAGGGGCGATGCCCAAAGGATTCGCCGCTTCAACTCACACTTTGCGCCGCTTTGCGGCTACACCGGCGTCAGTGATTGGCGCCGGTCATTTTGCCGTGTGAAGCCCACCTGGGCTTCACACGTGCCTTTGGATGTCTACCATGACCACCTGAAA
>ENA-UOUL01001391-UOUL01001391.1-bioreactor-metagenome-genome-assembly--contig:-NODE-1391-length-33979-cov-5.812784_pt1 | contig 33979 bp, 27 predicted proteins | sample MGYA00249838_ERZ747220 | MGnify/ENA primary metagenome ERZ747220 (study PRJEB28778, sample SAMN05720191) | bioreactor metagenome | isolation source: Anaerobic biogas reactor | place: USA:Washington... | reverse complement strand
AATGGAACTTCTGTATGTCATCAACCGCAAAGGTACAACGGTCATCATGGCGACACATGCCCAGCTGCTGGTAAAATTAGCCCACAAAAGAGTGGTAATGCTCGATAAAGGGAAAATCGCCTCTGATTCCCAGTACCAATTTGAGGAGCAGAAAATATGAATATGCGCAATCTGAAATATTTCTTCAGCGAAGCTTTTAAATCCCTTTATCGCAATCGTGTGCTGACCTTTGCCACCATCGCCAATGTGGCTATCTGCATCCTCATCCTGGGGGCGGCCATACTGCTGATCCTTAATGCCAGCAGCATCATTGCCAGCCTGGAATCCGATGTGGAGATAATAGCCTATATCGACAAAGATATTTCCTCCCAGGAGACCAAAGCACTGCAGGAAAAGATTGAAAAGATAGACGGAGTAAAAGCCGTTGACTTCATCTCCCGGGAAGAGGGATTAAAAAATCTGCAGGAAAAATTCGGCGGTACTGAATATGACCTGGGCTCTACCCTGGAGAAGAATCCCCTGCGGGATTCCTTTGCGATCCAGGTAACGGATCCCCATCAGGTGCCGGAGACAGCTCAAAAAATAGAGATCTTAAACGGTGTTTACAAAGTTAATTACGGCAAGGGTGTAGTGGAAAGGCTTTTTCAGGTGACCAAATGGGTCCGGGTGGTAGGTCTTATAACTATCATCCTCCTCACCTTCGGGGCGATATTTTTAATTTCCACCACCATCAGACTGGCAGTATTCAGCCGGCGCAAGGAAGTATATCTGATGAAACTCATTGGCGCCTCAGACTGGTTTGTCAGGATGCCTTTTTTCCTGGAGGGTATATTTCTGGGCTTGACCGGGGCGATTATTGCAGTCCTATTTCTGGCCCTGGGCTATGGCTCTCTGACCGGGCAGGCCCACACAATTTTATTTTTGCCCATCATCACTGATGCCAATTATTTGCTCAATATTTATCTGGGTTTACTGGCGGCGGGAGTTCTGCTGGGATTCACGGCAACTTATTTTTCCTTGAATAAATACCTGGATGTCTGATTATCAGCCAAGGGAGGTCGATTTTAAAATGAACAGATCAAAAAAATGGTTATGCATGTTGGTCCTGGCATCCTTTTTTCTGACCGGTATTTTACCGGTTTTTGCTGATGAAATTGATGATGCCCGCAATCAGCTGCAGGAAGTGGGAAAAGCGATCGATAGTCAGCAGGGCAAGCTCAGCAGTGTTAAAAAACAGGAGCAATCCATAATGGGGCAGATCCAGGGCATAGAGAAAAACATCATCACCAGGGAAAATGAAATAAAGACACTGGAAGACAGGATTGAATATCTGCTTACCAATATTGCTGCAACGGAAGAGAAAATCACCGCAGCCCAGGCGGATTTAAACGACAAAAATGGACTTCTGGAGGACCGCCTGGTTTACATCCATGAAAAAGGCGACCTTACATACCTGGAGGTTTTATTATCGGCGACTGATCTGAAGGATTTCCTCACCCGTTATGATCTGCTCAAGATGATCATAGATGAGGATATATCTTTGATAGATTCCATCAATTTGCAAAAAGCGGATCTGGTCAGCAAAAAATGTGATCTGGAAGTGCAGAAAAATGAATTGCTGCAGGCCCAGAAAAACGAGAAAACCAAAAGGGAAGAACTGGACAGCCAGAAGCAGGATAAGAAAAAAGTACTGACCAGTGTGCAGCAGGAAAAGGCCCAATATGAAAAAGCCCTGGCAGAGCTGGAACAGACCTCCAAAGAACTGGAAACCCTCATTCGCCGGATACAGGCCGGGACCAGCGGTGAACAGCTGGGTACCGGGGTTTATACCTGGCCGGCACCGGGCTATAAAACAATAACCTCACCTTATGGTATGCGCTACCATCCCATATTAAAATATAATAAGATGCATACCGGTGTTGACATCGGTGCCCCCAGCGGTGCCGACATAGTGGCGGCTGACAGCGGGACTGTGATCCAGACCGGCTGGCTGGGAGGCTATGGACAGGTGGTAGTTCTGGACCACGGGGGCGGAATGTCCACCCTCTATGCTCATATGTCCACTATTATTGCTGTTAACGGCTCCTCGGTGACCAAGGGTCAGGTAATCGGCAAAGTTGGGTCTACGGGCTGGAGTACAGGGCCCCATCTGCATTTTGAAGTAAGGATAAATGGAGCCTATACCGATCCCATGAGTTATATCTAGGCTAATCATTGCAACATAAGGAGCGGGGCAGGAGCCCTGCCCTTTTTTGTCAGAAACTGGGAACATTTGTTGCCCTCTTTACCCCCGGAAAAACTATAAATGTCAGCCCGGGTAGAGTAATATATAAAATGGAGTTAAAGAAATAATTTGCAGTTTGGTGGTGGGTATTTATAAATGCGGGGCTGGTTTAAAGGGTTAAATATCTTTTTTTCAATAATTGGTGTGGTGGTTTCGGCAGTGATTTTGTTGCTGCTGGTGACTAATTTTGCCGCTGTGTCTACCTTTTTCAGCGTACTGGGTCTGGTTAACACCCAATCATTATATGATTCCAATTCGGACAGCCTGATCAATGGAGCAACAGAAGGCATTGTAGCCTCCCTGGAGGATCCCTATTCCCGTTATCTTGATCCTGTAACCTGGCAGGACCTGGAGAGTAAACTGGAAGCCAAATTCGGCGGCATAGGGGTTTATGTACTGCAGGACGATGAAGGCCGGCATAAAATCGTAGCACCCATCAAAGATACTCCGGCCTTTAAGGCGGGGATCAAAAATGGAGATATCATTATCGGCATCAATGGAGCCAGCACCATGAATATGAGTCAGGATGAAGTAGTCCATCAAATGCGGGGAGAACCCGGGACTCAGCTGGTCCTGACTGTCTACCGGGAGAGTGAAGGCAAAGATTATGAATTGGTCATAATCCGGGAGATTATCAATGTGCCTTCGGTTGATGCCAGCGTTTTAGATGAGGTACCGGGGACCGGTTATATCAAACTCAATCAGTTCCACACCCAGTCCGCCCGGGAAGTTGCCGACAGCCTGAACAACCTGGTGGGAGAAAACCATATCAAGGGATTGATCCTGGACCTGCGCAATAATGGGGGGGGGGAATTTACCGCTTCCATTTCCATTGCCAGTCTCTTTCTGGAAAACGGTCAGGAAGTCGTCAGTGTTGCCGATAGTTACGGCCACAAAAAGGTTCATCAGGCATCCGGGCAGTCAGTGGCTCTTCCCCTGGTAGTCCTGGTTAACGGCAATAGTGCCAGTGCCTCAGAAATACTGGCCGGAGCTCTGCAGGACAATGGACGGGCAGTTCTGGTAGGGGAGCAGACTTTCGGCAAGGGGCTGGTACAGACCATTTTTCAATTACCCGATGGAGGGGCCTTGCAGCTCACTACCCAGAAATACTATACACCCAATGGCAACGATATAAATCAAATCGGTATTACTCCCGATTATATAGTGGAAAGCAGTGAAGATGATACCCAGGATCTGCAATTGCAAAAAGCCGTCGAACTGATCAAAAAACAATTGTTTTAATGTCCGGAAAAAGGGCCAATTGGCCAAAAATTCATAAAGACACAGGCCGCCGCAGACCCCGGCTTAAAAACAAAGGGATCCATCTGCAGGAGGATTTCCCCGATTAAATCGGGGGGCCTTGCTTCAGGATCCCTTTTATGCTTTTAAAATTACCTTCTTCTGCTGGACAATCCATCATAAGACGGCTGGTTCCCGGGGCCCTTCTTCAGCCATGGAAGAATCGATAAAAAGGATTTTTATTTTTAAAAACCCCTTTTCCGCCGGACAATGGACACAATACTGCTCCACCCCTATTTTCCGTGTCTGTTTTTTAAAGCTAAAAAAATAAACTCCCCGGGGCCGTTCTGCATATACTAAAACAGGCTGATGGGGAAGGGGTAAAACCATGCAAAACCGCGAAAAAGTCCGCTATGTTTTTACCAGCAGCAATACCCGCCAGGGTTTTTATACTTTTGTTCCGCAATTATTGGCCGGTCTGCGCTGCTTGTTTATTCTGGAAAGTCCGCCTGGTTCGGTGCAGGCGACTTTCATCCGGCAATTGGGTGAAGAAATATTAAAAAGGGGTCTATGTGTGGAATTCTGGATATCCGCTTATGATCCCTTAAATCCCGAAGGGATATTTATACCGGAAATGGAAACGGCTATTGTCAGCAGTTGTTTACTGGGACCAGTTGCCCATGACCATATCCCCCGGGTCCGCCGGATCGATTTAACGGCGGGGGAAAACCCGGAACTGCTGGCGGCTAAAAAAAATATTATCGCCGATTTACACCAGCAGATTTCCCGTTGTAACAAGAAAGCTTCCCGCTGTTTGCAAGGGGCCGGAAAGCACAATGACAGTATCAAAAACAAAGCCGCTGCCCATATAAATCGGGAAAAATCCAGGGTCCTGACCAATGATATCATCGAAGAAATATTTAATTCACCCGGGAAGGAAAAACATTATTTTGCCAGTGCCATGACGGCAGAGGGAATGATAAACTATATTGACACACTGAGCCACGCCTGCGGCAAAAGATACCTTTTTACCGGGCCGCCGGGCAGCGGAAAATCGGCTATACTGGAAACAATCGCCGCTGAGGTCAGGAAGAGAGGTCTGACGGCAGAATACTACTACAGCGGTTTTGATATCCGGAGTTTAAATGCCGTCATTATCCCCAACTTTCAGATAGCCCTGGTCGATGCCGGTTCCCTGGCGGTAAATCTGCAAGCCGGTGATGAGATAATCGACAGCACTCAATATCTGGATGACTATGACCCCCGGCGATACGAAAAAGAGATCACCAGGGCCCGGAGGCAGTGTGAAGCCTTGCTGCAGGATGCCCGGCAGATACTGGAGGAAGCCCAGTTGAAGCTGTCCCGGGTAAAGCGTATCTATGAGGCAGCAATGGATCCTCAAAAAATGGAAGAGTTAAAAAAGAGCATCCTGGCAGAAATCATTACGCCGCCGGGGGAATAAAATGTGAGGAACAAGACCCCTGATCATCTGGTATAATACCACCGCCGGGGAAAATCTTAAGCCATCTGCTATGATACCACCGCAGAGGAAAATTTTAAGTCGTCTGGTATAATACCACCGCCGAGGAAAATCTTCAGTCATCTGCTATAATAGCCGGGAGGCAGAAAACAGTTTAATTGTGTAATATGACCGCGGAGAATATAATAAAGAAGAGGGATTCCCGCCGGGCAGAAGCTGACTTCTGGCCGGAATTTACTGTTGGAAGATGCCGATGAATAGCAAGGTAGTGATACAATGAATAAGTTTGTTTTACATTCTGACTATAAACCTGCCGGTGATCAGCCCGAAGCCATCGCCCGGCTTACGGAAGGCCTGTTAAAAGGCAGTAAGGAACAGACCCTGCTGGGGGTAACCGGCTCCGGCAAGACTTTTACCATGGCCAAAATCGTTGAAGAGCTGCAGCGGCCTGCCCTGGTCATGGCCCCCAATAAAACCCTGGCCGGTCAGCTTTATGCTGAATTCAAGCAGTTCTTCCCCGATAATGCCGTCGAATATTTTATCAGTTATTATGATTATTATCAGCCCGAGGCCTATGTGCCCTCAACGGATACCTATATTGAAAAGGATTCATCGATTAACGATGAAATCGATAATCTGCGGCATTCGGCCACCGCTTCCCTCTTGGAAAGGCGGGATGTGCTGATCGTTGCCAGTGTTTCCTGTATATACGGGCTGGGAGCACCCCAGGATTATTATGAAATGGCCATTTCCCTGCGTCCCCAGAGAGAGTTGAGCCGGGATAAACTCTTGCGCCAGCTGGTGGAAACTCACTATGAGCGTAATGAAGTGGCATTTGAGCGGGGACATTTCCGGGTCCGGGGGGATGTAGTGGAGGTTTATCCGGCTTCCTCCTGGGGACGGGCCATCCGCATCGAATTCTTTGGTGATGAGATCGACAGATTAGTGGAATTTAACCCCCTGACCGGGGAAGTATATGGGCGGCGCAGCCATTTTGTCATATTTCCCGCTTCCCATTTCGTCACCACCCGGGAAAACATGCTGGCCGCTGCCGATGCTATTGAAGAGGAACTGGCCGCCCAGGTGAAAAAATTCGAGGAGGAAGGCAAGCTGATCGAGGCCCAGCGCATCGGGCAAAGGACCAGATACGATCTGGAGATGATCAAGGAAATAGGCTATTGCAAAGGGATCGAAAACTATTCCCGCTATATTACCGGACGAGCTGCCGGAGAACCTCCCTATACCCTCATTGACTTTTTCCCCGAGGATTTTCTGCTGTTCATGGATGAATCCCATATCGGCCTGCCCCAGGTCCGGGGCATGTTTGCCGGTGACCAGTCCCGCAAACAGAATCTGGTGGACTTTGGTTTTCGTCTGCCTTCGGCACTGGACAACCGCCCTTTACGTTTCAACGAATTTGAAGCCAAACAGAACCAGGTGATTTATGTCAGTGCCACCCCGGGGGATTTTGAGTTGGAGCGCAGTGACCAGATTGCCGAGCAGATCATCCGGCCCACTGGTCTGATCGATCCTCTAATCGAAGTTAAGCCCACTTTGCACCAGATCGATGATCTGATGGAAGAGATCCGGGTCAAGGTGGAGGGTGGTTTCCGGGTTCTGGTGACAACCATGACCAAGCGCATGGCCGAGGATTTAACTGATTATCTGGGGGAAAACGGCATCAACTGCCAATATATGCACTCCGACATCGATGCCCTGGAAAGATTGGAGATCCTGCGCGGCCTTCGTCTGGGAGATTTCGATGTTTTGATCGGTATCAACCTGCTGCGGGAAGGCCTGGACCTGCCGGAAGTCGCCCTGGTGGCAATCCTGGATGCAGATAAAGAGGGTTTCCTGCGCTCAGAACGCTCCCTGATCCAGACCGTGGGACGAGCCGCCCGCAATGTTGAAGGAAAAGTCATCATGTATGCTGACCGGATAACTGATTCCATGCAAAGAGCCATTGATGAGACCAACCGGCGGCGGGAAAAACAGCTCAACCATAACCGGGTGAACAATATCACTCCTGAATCCATTAGGAAAGCTGTGTTTGCTGCTATAGAGCCGACTCTGGCTGAAGAAGAGGGCCCCTATGATATAAATAATTATCAGGGTTTGCCGGTGGAGGAACGTCATAAATTGATCAGGGAAATAGAAATACAGATGCACAAGGCAGCAGAAGAGCTGGAATTTGAAAAGGCGGCGGAACTGCGGGACCTGATGCGGGAACTCAGCCGCCCGGCTAAAAAGACCCGCTCCAGCCGACGCCGGTAACAAAGGCCGATACCTTTCGTCTGTGATAATATACGGGATTATATTTTTTCAGTCGACGCCGATAATAAGAACGGGTATTCTTCGTTAAGGGTGTTCAATCTTTATTATCCCTGTTCCAGTCGGCGCTATAATAATAATGACCATGCCAGAAGCCAAAGGAGAATTGATCATGCGCAATAATATTGTTATCAAAGGAGCCCGGGAGCACAATTTAAAAAACATCGACATTGAACTGCCCCGGGATGAACTGATAGTTTTCACCGGAGTATCGGGATCGGGAAAAACCAGCCTGGCCTTTGATACTATCTATAGTGAAGGCCAGAGACGTTATGTGGAATCATTATCCACCTATGCCCGGCAATTTCTGGGGCAGATGGACAAACCGGAAGTTGATTTTATTGGGGGTCTGTCCCCCTCCATTTCCATCGATCAGAAATCCACCTCCAATAACCCTCGTTCCACTGTGGGCACGGTAACCGAGATCTATGATTACCTGCGCCTGTTATTTGCCCGGGTGGGCCGGCCCCACTGCCCATCCTGCCAGGTGCCCATCCAGCGGCAGACCGTTGACCAGGTGGTTGACAGCCTGCTGGACCTGCCGGCGGGGCAAAAGCTGAAAATACTGGCCCCCATTATCAAGGGGCAGAAGGGTGAACATAAAAAAGTCATTGAAAGGTTGTTCCGGGATGGTTTTGTCCGGATCATTGTCGACGGATTCGAATATACCTCCGATGAAGTGATCGAACTGGACAAAAATAAAAAACATGACATCAGCACCGTTGTTGACCGCCTGGTGATAAAAGAGGGAATCAGAAGCCGTCTGGCCGAATCTCTGGAATTAGCCTTTGAGCTGGGGGAAGGGACCGTTCAGGCCCTGCTTCTTAATGAAGAAGGGGAAGAAGAAATGCTTTTCAGCCGTGATTTTGCCTGCCCCCAGTGCGGATTCAGCCTGCCGGAGCTCAGTCCCCGCATGTTCTCCTTTAATAATCCCTTCGGGGCCTGTCCGGATTGCAGCGGTCTGGGGGAGACCAAGGAGATCGACCCGGAACTGGCTGTTGATATGAGTCTCAGTCTGGCTGAAGGGGCCATCATCCCCTGGTCCACCAATTATTATTCCTACTATAATCAGGTCCTGTCCGCCATGGCGGAAAAGAAGGGGATACCAATGGACAAACCCCTCCAGGACCTGAGCAAAAAACAGCAGGATCTGATTTTATACGGCACTGGTGAGGAGAGGTTCCGCCTGGTTTATACCAATACCTATGGTGAAAGCAAAAGTTTTCTCACCAGTTATGAAGGGGTCATCAACAATCTGGCCCGGCGTTATAAGGAAACCAAATCAGATTATGCCCGGGAAGAAATAGAAAAATTCGTTACCACCGATCTTTGTCCCACCTGTAATGGCCATAGATTGCGGGAAGAGATCCTGTGGGTGCTGTTAAACGGCCGCGCCATCAATCAGGTGACGGCTTTGTCCATAAAAGAGGCTCATCGATTTATGGATGAACTGACCCTGGATCAGCGGGAAACCCTCATTGGGCGGCAGGTGATCAAGGAAATCAAGGCCCGGCTGACTTTTTTACTGGATGTGGGGTTGGAATACCTGACCCTGGACCGGCAGGCGGGGAGCCTTTCCGGCGGGGAAGCACAGCGCATCCGCCTGGCCACCCAGGTGGGGACCAGTCTGATGGGGGTCTTATATGTTTTAGATGAGCCCAGTATCGGTTTACATCCCCGGGACAATGAACGTCTCCTGGCCACTTTGAAAAGACTGCGCGATCTGGGCAACACTGTTATTGTGGTGGAACATGATGAAGACACCATCCGGGCTGCCGACCACATCGTTGACATCGGGCCCCTGGCCGGCCGTCTTGGCGGAGAGATCGTTGCCCAGGGTTCACTGGAGGATATCGTGAAAACGCCGGCCTCCCTCACCGGGCAATATCTGGCTGGGATCAGAGAAATTCCGGTGCCGGAAACCCGCCGCCCGGGCAGCGGGAAGTTTTTGACCATCAAGGGGGCTGCCCAGAACAATTTAAAAAGTATCGACGTGGCTGTTCCCCTGGGGCAAATGGTAGTTATAACCGGTGTATCAGGCTCAGGAAAAAGCACCCTGGTAGGTGATATCATTTACCCCGGGTTAATGAAAAAACTTCACGGCGGGCGGCATCGTCCCGGTAAACACCGGGAAATCACCGGTGTCCAGTATCTGGATAAAGTCATCAGTATAGATCAATCACCCATCGGCCGGACACCCCGTTCCAACCCCGCGACTTATACCGGGGCCTTTGACGGTATCAGGGAATTATTTTCTGAAACGGCGGAAGCCCGTATGCGGGGGTATAAGCCGGGACGCTTCAGTTTCAATGTCCGGGGGGGCAGATGTGAAGCCTGTTCCGGTGATGGCATAATAAAGATCGCCATGCATTTTCTCCCCGATGTCTATATACCCTGTGAGGTGTGCAAAGGCAAACGCTACAACCGGGAGACACTGGAAGTAAAATATAAAGGACATAATATCGCCGAAATCCTGCAGATGACCGTTGATGAAGCAGTGGAGGTCTTCGCCAATATCCCCCGGGTCTTCCGTAAAATGAAAGTGCTCCAGGATGTGGGTCTGGGGTACATCCGCCTGGGACAACCGGCACCCACCCTGTCCGGCGGCGAAGCCCAGCGGGTAAAACTGGCCACGGAACTCTCCAAAAGGTCAACGGGCCAGACCCTTTATATACTGGATGAGCCCACCACCGGATTGCATAAAGAAGATGTCCGGCATTTGCTGGGGGTCTTAAACCGGTTAGTGGATAATGGCAACACGGTTTTAGTCATCGAACATAATCTGGATGTCATCAAATCTGCCGACCACATCATTGATCTGGGCCCCGAGGGAGGAGATGAAGGCGGCAGTGTGATAGCAGCCGGGACACCGGAAGAAATCGCTTCCTGCCCGGGGTCTTATACCGCCCTGTATCTTAAAGAGGTTCTGTCCTCTGCCCATATGGATACCGGTCCCCTGGCCGGCAGTTCCTGTTGATAAAAGGTTCAGTTTACGGAGGTCAATGTGCTTAAAGAGCGGCTGAAAAAGGTGCCCCTTAAACCGGGTGTATATTTATTCAAGGATAAAGAGGGACAGGTCATTTATATAGGTAAGGCCAAAGCCCTGCGTAATCGGATGCGCTCCTATTTTCAGACCCGGGATAAATTGGACCCCAAAGTCCAGGCCATGATGGCCCGGGTGGCAGATTTTGATTACATCGTCACCGGCACCGAAGTGGAGGCCCTGATCCTGGAAAATGATCTTATCAAGGCCCGGCAGCCCCGGTATAATATCGATCTCCGCGATGACAAGACCTATCCCTATGTAAAAGTTACGATTGGGGAAAAATTTCCCCGGGCGGTCATCACCCGGGAAGCCAAAGACGGCGTTTCACGCTATTTTGGTCCCTACACTGATGTCACCTCATTGAAGGCCGTTTTAAAGGTATTGGCGGAAATCTATCCCCTGCGGACCTGCCGGAATCTGCAGCGCCGCCAGCGGCCCTGTTTGAATTATGATATGGGCAGATGTCCGGCACCCTGCCGGGATAAAATATCAGCAGAAGACTATCGGGAACAGGTAGAAAATATCATAGCCTTTCTGGAAGGACGCCATCACCCCATTATTAAAGAATGTGAAAAAAGGATGGCAGCGGCTGCCGCTGGTTTGGAATACGAGAAAGCCGCTGCCTGGCGGGATCAGATCGGCCATATCAAAAAAATCGCTGCCGAACAGAAAATAGCCTTTGACACTCCCTATGATTTAGATATCATTGTTCAAATAGCCGGTGAACGCGAAAATTTGCTCCTGGTACTGAGGATCCGCGGGGGTTTGGTTTCCGGCAAGGAATTTTTCTGGCTCAAACAGGCCATCGATGAAAAAAGCAGTGAAGTCATAGATTTTTTTATCCGTCAATATTATGATAACAGCCAGGATATTCCCCGGGAGATCCTGGTAAACCAGCTGCCGGACGATGCGGAACTGCTGGAATCCTGGCTGAGCAGCCAAACCGGGCGCCGCACCCGGATAAAAATACCCCGTCAGGGAGATAAGAAACATCTTTTGCACCGGGCAGAGGAAAATGCCGCCGCCCTGTGGGAAGAAAAATATCAGCAAAGCCTGAAAAATTGGAATGCCCTGCTGCATTTAAGTGAAGTTTTGCAGCTGGAAGTGATCCCCCAGCGGATCGAATGCTATGATATTTCTCATTTGTCGGGAACTGACACAGTAGCGTCCCTGGTGGTTTTTACTGATGGCGCAGCCGATAAAAAGGCCTACCGCCGCTTTAAAATAAAAAACGAGCAAAATGATGATTATGCCTCGCTGCGAGAAACACTGGCCCGGCGCTTCCAACAGGCCGCAGAAGGCAATCCGGCCTTCCTCCCCCTGCCGGATCTGATCATAATCGATGGGGGCCTGGGGCAGGCCAACAGTGCCCAGGCCGTTTTAAACAGCCTGGAAGCTGATATCCCGGTTTTTGGTCTGGCGGAAAAAAAGGAAGAAATATGGATACCGGGCAGCAGTGAACCAATGAGATTAAAGGCCCGCGATGAAGGTTTGCGACTGTTGCAGCGGCTCCGGGATGAAGCCCATCGTTTTGCCCTGCAGCATCATCAGGCCAGGCGCAGCAAGAAACTGGCCGCCTCGGAGCTGGATGAAATAAAGGGGATCGGGGCAGCCCGCAAAAAAGCTTTGCTTAAAAGTTTCGGCTCCGTAAGCCGCATCCGTCAGGCCAGTCGGGAGTCTTTAGCCGCGGTCCCGGGCATGAGTAAAGGGGCAGCGGCAGCAGTTTTCGAGTATTTCCATCCAGAAACAGATAATCCCCATTTATTAAATAATGATTTGTCATAATTTATGGTAAAATAATTATTAACCAGCAGGATTATTTGCTCAATTGAAAGGGGGAAACCATTTTGAAAGGTTGGCTGCTAAGATGGTTGTTGTATATCATTGCGATACTTATCACCGCACAATTGATTAACGGGTTCGAACTGACCATTTGGGGAGCTATAGTGGGCTCGATTTTCCTGGGTATTATAAATGCCATTATCCGACCGGTCCTGGTCCTATTGACACTGCCTTTGAATGTATTGACACTGGGCTTGTTCACCCTGGTCATAAATGGTTTTATGTTCTGGCTGACAGCAGTTACAGTCAAAGGTTTTGAAGTCACGGGCTTCGGCGCCGCCATTCTAAGTGCCCTGGTATTATCCGTTATAAGTTTCATACTCAATTATTTTGTCAAAGATAATTAATGATCATAATATATTTATAAGCAGCACCATGATTTTATGAGGTACTATAAGCCGGGCATCTGCTCGGCTTGTTGGTATCAGGCAAAGGAGGCAGCCATGAGTATAAAACTTGTAGCCATCGACCTGGATGATACATTGCTGGATTCGGGATTGAAGATCCCCCCCCTGTGCATGAAAGCCATTGAGGAGGTCCAGGAAAAAGGGGTCATCGTTACCCTGGCTACCGGACGCATGTTTGCATCCGCACTTCCCTATGCCCGGCAGCTGGAATCAGTCCGGGACATTCCCATCATCACTTATCAGGGAGCACTGGTAAAATGCAGCCATTCCGGTGAAGTGCTTTATTATCACCCCTTGCCCCGGGATAAAGCCATTGAAATAATGCAATACTTTAAAAGAAACCAGATTCACTTCCAGGCTTATTTCGATGATCAGCTCTGTATGGAAGAACTTACCGAGGAAGGGCGGGAATACTCACAGCTGGCAGGAATAGAGCCGGTCATCATCAAGGATTTGATCAGGGAGGCCTCCTGCCAGGATAGTTATAAGATCCTGGCGGTAATCGAAAATGAAGGGCTGCTTTTCGATATGGAATTAGAATTACGCGGGATCCACGCCCGGGAGCTTTATATAACCAGATCCAAACCCTATTACCTGGAAGTGATGGATCCCCGGGCCAATAAAGGCGATGCCCTGAAAGTCATCGCTGAACATTATGGTATCAATCGCAAAGAGGTCATGGCCATCGGTGACAGTTACAATGATATGTCCATGTTTGAATGGGCGGGTATCGGTGTGGCCATGGGCAACGCGCGCAAATCAGTCCAGGAAGCTGCTGATTATATTACGGCCAGCAATGAAGAAGAAGGAGTGGCAGAGGCCTTGGAGCGCTTTATACTGAACCCCCGCAGCAGTTAAGGGATGGCAGGTGGAGCAAATGAAGCAGGAAGTGATAATTGGTGTTGATCTGGGGGCCACCAAAATACTAAGCGGGATGGGAACGCCCGCCGGGCAGATTTTACAGAAGGCCACAACCCGGACACCGGAAGGCCGCCCGGAAGAAGTGCTGGATATGATTGCCGGGACCATTGCTGATCTGATCAGAACTGCCAGGACCCGGCAATATTCTGTCCGGGGCATTGCTGCAGCAGTTCCCGGTCCCCTCACATTTCCTGAAGCGGTTATAGAAAACTCCCCCAATCTGGGCTGGCAGCGGGTGGAATTTAAAAAAGAACTCAGCCAGCGTCTGGGGAAACCGGTGGTGGTAGACAAGGACACTAATCTGGCCGCATTGGGAGAATACTATTATGGTCAGGGCGAAAAATATAAAGACCTGCTCTATATAACCGTCAGCACCGGGATAGGCGGCGGCCTCATAATCGATGGACAGATCTATCATGGCCATCGGGGCGGCGGCGGGGAAATCGGCCATATGGTGATAGACCCGGCCGGGCCTGAATGCCGCTGCGGGCGGCGGGGATGCCTGGAGGCACTGGCCTCCGGTACTGCCATAGCCCTTCGTCTGGAGAAACTGATCAAAGCAGGCCGGGGCCGGCAAATAGAAATTTGCGGGCCGGGGGCAGAAATAGCTGCCCCCCATTTAGGTGCAGCAGCGCGGCAGGGTGACAGTGAAGCAGTAGAAATCATGGAGGAATTAAGCGCCCATCTGGCCCGGGGGATCGCTAATCTGGTCAATATATTCGATCCGCCAATAGTAGTCATGGGCGGAGGGGTCATGGAGGGTCTGGGGGATCTATTACTGGAGCCCATCAGGACTCTCACCCGGGAACAGGTCTTCCCCCTCCACCGGCGGGATCTGCAGATAGAAATTACCCGCCTGGGTGATGACATCGGCTTATATGGCTGTATGGCCGCAATTGCCCGGGGTATTTAAAAAATAAATTATTTGGGGGGAGTATCGAAAATGATCAATAATGAACAAATAATGGCCGGCTATATTCAGGGACTGCCGCAGCAATTTCGGGAATCCCTGCATATGGAATATGATTTCCTCGGCCGGTATAAAGGCAAATACGAAAACATCCTCATCTGTGGGATGGGGGGCTCGGCTATCGGCGGCGACATATTAAGGACCTGGGGCCTGGCAGAAGCCCCGCTGCCCATTATCATCAACCGGGATTACAATATACCCCGTTTCATCGGGAAGAATTCTCTGGTGATGGCTGTGAGCTATTCCGGCAACACGGAGGAAACCTTACAGGCCTATCAGGGAGCCAAAGAAAGCGGTGCTGCCATCATCTGTGTGACCAGCGGAGGAAAACTGGCTGAGCTGGCCCGGGCCAACGGCGACGGTCTGGCTGTTATCCCCGGCCATCTGGTTCCCCGGGCAGCCTCGGGTTATTTAATGGCCCCGGCGGCTCTGATCCTGGAACAATTGGACCTGCTGCCGGGAGCCCGGGCGGCCGTCGCGGAAACGGCTGATTTGCTGGCAGGAATGCAGCAGGCACTGGGACCGGAGGCGGAACCCGACAAAAACCAGGCCCGCCAAATAGCCGCCTGTTTGCAGGGCAGCCTGCCATTGATCTGGGGAGTGGCCGGCACTACTGAGGCAGCGGCGATGCGCTGGAAGGGTCAGATCAATGAGAATGCCAAATCACCGGCCTTTTTTAATCTTTTTCCCGAATTGGACCACAATGAAATCGTCGGTTTTGAAATGCCGGAAGAGCTCCTGGCCCATGCAGTCGTCATCATTCTCAGGGACAGGTCCGGCCCGGAAAGGGTTGAACAGCGGATAGCGATAACCAAAGAGATCATCCTTCCCCGGATCAAAGCGGTCATTGAAGTGGAAAGCGCCGGAACCAGCTTTCTGGCCCGGTTGTATTCCCTGATTTATACCGGGGATTATGTCAGTTATTATCTGGCGCTGAATTATGGCCTCGATCCGACCCCGGTAAAAGCCATCGATTTTTTAAAAGCGGAATTGGCCCGTAAAGGGCTGCCGGCGATATAAACCGGGGCAGGAAATATTTTTAGTAATATTGCGGAACAGGGCCTGGGCCAGGAAAAACGGCGGCCTTGATGGATCAATGTCACCGGAAATATTTCAAACTATTGAAGAGCAGGGCACAGGATGCCCTGCTTTTTTGCCGCGGTTATATTATTGGTTATGGGGAAATATTAAAAACACAAATATTTGCAGCAGGAGTGGAAAAACGAAAATGGTATTTTTCGGCGACTATCATACTCATTCCCGGCACAGCGACGGTCGTCAAAGCATAGTCCAGATAATAAAGGCCGCCCGGGAGAGGGGTCTGCAGGAAATTGCCATAACCGACCATGGTCCGCTGGCTCTGGGGATCGGCCTCAGGGACGCCGGGGTCCTGGCCGCTCTGCGCCAGGACATCGATGCCTTAAACCGTATTTACACCGATATCAATATACTGCTGGGAGTCGAAGCCAATATCCGGGATCTCCAGGGCACACTGGATATTCAGGATTTAAAGCCCTTAGATATTCTCATTGCCGGTTTGCATCCCTATACAATTCCCACCGCCTGGTCAGACGGTGTGCAGATATTCGGGCAAAACTTTTTACGCCATGCGAGCCGCCGGCAGCGGCAAAAGGCAGTGGAAGCCAATACCCGCGCCACTATTGCCGCCTTGGATAATAATCCTGAACTGGACATTTTATCCCACCCCGGATTGTTCTATCAGGTCGACATAAGGGCAGTAGCCAGAGCCTGCGCAGAGAACCAGGTCCTGTTTGAAATTAATTGTGCCCATGGATATCCCCCCGCATCTGATATAATGATAGCAAAGGAACAGGGTGTAAATTTCATCATCAACAGTGATGCACATTTCGCCAGAACCGTAGGGCAGCTGGATTATGGACGGGCAATGATAGAGCGATTGGAGATACCACCGGAACGGATCATTAATCTGCGGGGACGAGGGGGGCATGGAAATTGGCCGAAAAAAGCGAAGGACTGCACACATTAATAATAACTGGTTTATCAGGAGCCGGCAAAACTCAGGTCATCAACTGCCTGGAAGACATGGGCTATTATTGTGTGGATAATCTGCCCCCGGCACTATTGACTAAATTTGTCGAACTAAGCTGGCAATCGGAAGGCAAAATTGATAAAGTGGCACTGGTCATCGATGTCAGAGGTGGGGAGTTTTTCCACGACCTGTCCCGATCCCTGGAAGAAATGCACGATGATTCCATACCTTACGAGATATTGTTTCTGGAAGCATCTGATGAAGTTTTGGTCCGCCGCTTCAAGGAATCCCGCCGGCGGCATCCCCTGGCCAGCAACAGCAGCCTGCTGGAATCCATCCGCCAGGAACGGGGTATGCTGGAGGAACTGCGGGGCCGGGCCAATCTGGTCATCGATACCACCAATCTTTCCCCCCAGGAACTGAAAAACAAATTACAGAGCATATACCAGGAGCGCAGCAGCGGTGGATTTTTTATCAATATCATTTCCTTCGGATATAAATTGGGCATTCCCATGGACTCTGACATCGTTATTGATGTACGCTTTTTGGCCAATCCCTTTTATGATCCGGTTATGCGTCATCTCACCGGTGAAGATCAGCCGGTAATTGATTTCGTCCTGTCCTCACCGGTGACCAAATCTTTTATCCGCCGTTTCATAAATCTGCTCAAATTTCTCATTCCGCATTATATAGGCGAAGGCAAGACCAGCCTGGTGGTGGCCATCGGTTGTACCGGGGGGCAGCATCGTTCCGTGGCCCTGGCAGATTATATCGGCAGTAAACTTAAAAACCTGGGATATAGAATCATCGTACGGCATAGAGATATTGCAAAATACCAAATTGATAGAGATATCTCTCGGGATATGACGGAGGATTATAATGGCGTTTGATGAAAGAACAGGCAGCCAGGAGCCGAAAATCGTCGTAATAGGAGGAGGAACCGGCCTGGCAGTCCTATTAAAGGGTTTAAAGAAATTCACCTCCCGGCTCACTGCCATTGTTACTGTTTCCGACGACGGGGGCAGCTCAGGGCGTTTGCGCACTGAACTGGGGGTCCTGCCCCCGGGGGATATCCGCAGTTGTCTGGTGGCATTAGCAGAAACGGAAACATTGATGGATAAAGTTTTTCAGCATCGTTTCGGACAAGGGGACAGCATCAAGGGGCACAACCTGGGCAATCTTTTACTGGTAGCCATGACCGAGATAACCGGAGATTTCGTATCAGCCATCAAAGAGATGAGCAAAGTTTTAAAAGTCAGGGGACAGGTGATCCCCGTTACCCTGGCACCAATAAATCTGGTGGCAACAATGGGTGACGGCACAACGGTAGAAGGGGAGACCCTGATCAGGGAGCACCCGGACCGGATCGTCAAACTATCTTTGGAACCACAAGACTGCCATCCGGTACCAGCGGTTTTAAAAGAAATTGCCGGGGCCGATGCCATCATTGTAGGACCGGGCAGTCTTTATACCAGCATAATACCCAACCTGCTGGTTCAGGGGGTAACTGAGGCCATATCCCGGTCCCGGGGCAAAAAAATCTTTGTCAGCAATATCATGACTGAACAGGGTGAAACTGATAATTTTACTGCCCTGGATCATTTAAACTGTTTATTGTCTTATATCGCCGGGAATATAATAGAATATGTCATCGTCAACAATGGGTATATCGATGGGGCCAGGCTGAACCGCTACCAGGAGGAACAAGCCGTGCCGGTAGAGCCGGAAGTAGAAGCCATCAAAGCCATGGGCTATACGGTCATCGAAAAGGATTTGATCTCTGATGATGAAGTAGCCTGGCATGATTCCGATAAAATCGCCCGGGTGATAATGGACATCATCAATGAACAGCAATGCTGAAGCGGGCCGGGAAAGGGGAAAGGCATTGAGTTTTGCCAATGATGTCAGAAATGAATTGAACCGCATTATGCCGGAAAAAGAATGCTGCCGGAAAGCAGAGCTGTCAGCCCTGCTCCTGACCAGCGCCCAGATCCAGAGCCAGGAGAGCGGATACCATCTGGAAGCCGTGGTGGAAAAAGCGTCCACAGCCAGGAAAATCTTTAAAATGCTCAAAGAACAAAGTCTGCAGCCCCTGGTCAGGATGGAGAAACGGAAAATATTCAATAAGACCCGGGTCTACATTGTTAATACCCCCCTGAGAGGAGAACAGGAATTAGATATTTTAAAAAGTCTGGTCATCCTTGATGAGGATTTAAACATCAAACCAGCAGTGCAGCAGAATTTGATCACCAGAAGCTGCTGTAAAAAAGCCTTTTTGCGGGGCATATTTTTAAACCGGGGTTTCATCAACCGTCCGGAAGGTGAATACCATCTGGAAATGGTCATAAATGACGCCCGGCTGGCCGCCGAACTGCAAAAAATACTGCAGCGTTTTAAAATACCGGCCCGTTTGGGGGAAAGGAAGAACAATCTCTTCCTGTATATAAAGGAAAGTGAAAAGATAGCGGATTTTTTAAGGGTGGTAGGAGCCAGTAATGCCTTATTGGAGTTTGAAAATGTGCGCATAATAAAATCAATGCGCAATGATGTTAACCGCCAGGTAAATTGTGAAACTGCCAATCTGGCCAAAACTGTCGATGCATCAGTCCGGCAGACCAACCTGATAAAAGCATTGCTGGAAAAGGAAGGCTGGGAGAGCATACCACCCCAGTATATCCAATTAGTACAGCTCCGGATCGATTTTCCCGACAGCAGTTTAGCCGAACTGGGTAAACTGATGGAACCCCCCTTGAGCAAATCAGGGGCCGCCTATCGTATGCGGAGGCTGGAAGGATACGCCAGAACCAAACTTGGTCTCGACAGGCAGGATTTGAACTGATGGACGGAGAATGACAATAAGCAGGGTATATAATGATAGGAGAACAATATGCAGCTTACACCAGATATTTTTTTGCAACAACAACAGAAACTACTGATGACACCGGAATTGCGTCAGGCTATCGCTATACTGCAGATGTCCTCACTGGAACTGAATGAGTATGTCCAGCAGGAATTGGAATCCAATCCCTTGCTGGAAGAAAATTTTGAAGAACCGGAACCATCAGATTTAAATGACTCCGAACTGGAGAATATCAACAGTGAACTGTACCAGCAATGGCTGGAATATTACAATGAGCGCGGTTCCGCCTATGCTGAAAGGGAGATGGCGGAGCAAAAGACCTTCGAAAACATCATGACCCGGCGGCCGGGTCTTTACGAATACCTGCAGGCCGAAATGCATCTGGCCCTGACCGACCCGCAGTCAATTGCCATCGGTGAATATCTGGTGGGTAATATCGACAATAATGGCTACCTGGCTGTTACCCTGGAAGAAGTAAGCCGTCTCTGCCAGGCCGAAATGGCCGAGGTGGAGAAAGTCTTAGATATTATACAATGTATAGCTCCCGCCGGCATTGCCGCCCGTAACCTGGCCGAATCGCTGAAACTACAGCTGGACAGCTATGGCAAACAAAGTCCCATTGCCGATCGGATCATCGATGAATATCTGGAAGAAGTCGCCAAAGGCAGATTGAACAAAATCGCCAAAGATTTGAATATTCCGGTGCAGAAGGTACAGGACATCTGCGATTTGATCAGATCACTGGACCCCAGACCGGGGCTGCAATTCAGCAATAGTGATGAAACCAAATACATTGCCCCGGATATCTATGTGGAAAAAATCGAGGGACAATACATCGTCATCGTAAACGATTCTCAATACGGCCGCCTGATGGTGAACAATGTTTATCATAAGATACTTCGTCAGCCGGAAGCTTTTCCTGACGAAACCAAAAAATATCTGGAAGAAAAAATGAGTTCAGCCCTGTGGCTGATCCGCAGTATCGAACAACGCCGGATGACCTTGTACAAAGTGGCCCGCTGTATCGTTGACATCCAGACCGAGTTCCTGGACCAGGGAGTAGAATATTTAAAACCTCTTACACTGCGTCAGGTAGCGGATCTGGTCGAAGTCCATGAATCAACGGTCAGCCGTGCTACCGCCAATAAATACATCCAGACCCCCCAGGGTCTCCTGGAAATGAAATACTTCTTTTCCACGGCGGTAAAATGTTATGGACAGGAAGAAATCTCCTCAACTTCGATAAAACATTTGCTGGAAGAGATCATCCAGGAAGAAGACCCCCTGCATCCCCTCAGTGATGAAGCCATCGCCCGGGAACTCGAAAGCCGGGGGATCAAAATTTCCCGCCGCACCATTGCCAAGTACCGCTCGGAGTTGAATATCCCTGCTGCTATGTCCCGCAAACGTTATTAATCGCCCCGATTCGGCCCCCATCCAAAATATACCTCATATTTCTATTTATTTTCTGCTATACTATTGTTTTAGAAAACACTTTTTTTAAAGATGTTTATTTTCGCAGATACCGGCTGATACAGGCCAGAATAAATATTGGACTGATAATATAAAGCATTGTGATATCAGTGCTTAGAATAAATAAATACCGGGCAAGCTAGTAAATAAAATCGGCAGGATCATATACAGGCGAAGGAGTGAGTCGATGTATGGCAGTTAAGGTGGCAGTCAATGGTTTCGGCCGGATCGGACGGCTGGTGGTCAGGGAAGCATTAGGACGAACTGATATGGAAATTGTGGCCATTAATGATCTGGGCAGTGCTGTATCCAATGCCCATCTTTTCAAGTATGATACCGTACATGGTAAATATGCAGGTGATGTAGAGGCCAGGGACGGCAGTCTGATAATAAATGGCCGGGAGATCTTATATACCCAGGAAAAGGACCCGGAAAAGCTGCCCTGGAAAGAACGGGGCGTTCAGGTAGTAGTGGAAGGAACCGGGGTTTTCAGAAGCAAAGCCAGAGCGGGGAAGCATCTGCAGGCCGGCGCCGACAAAGTGCTGATAACGGCACCGGGTGAAGATGTGGACCTGACAATGGTCATGGGGGTAAACCATCAGAAGTATAAGCCGGAATACAGCATTATTTCCAATGCCTCCTGTACCACCAATTGCCTGGCACCGGTAGCCAAAGTTCTTCTCGAGGAATTCGGGCTGGTTAAAGGGCTGATGAATACGGTGCACTCCTATACCAATGATCAGCGCATACTGGATCTGGAACATAAGGATTTAAGAAGAGCCCGGGCGGCCAGTGTTTCCCTCATTCCTACGACTACCGGAGCTGCCAGTGCCCTGGGTCTGGTTATTCCGGAACTGGCCGGCAAGCTGGACGGTCTGGCCATACGGGTCCCCACGCCCAATGTTTCCCTATTGGATCTGACCGTGGAATTGGAAAAGAAGGTAAATCGTGATGAAATAAACCAGGCCTTTAAAAAAGCCAGTGAGGGCGAATTGAAAGGCATCTTAAAATACACCGAGCTGCCGCTGGTCTCCAGTGATTACCGGGGGGAAAGTCATTCCGCCGTCGTCGACGGTCTCCTGACAATGACCATTGGTGATCGTATGGCCAAAGTGATTGCCTGGTACGATAATGAATGGGCATACTCCGTAAGGGTGGTTGATGCAGTAAGTTATATCGCTTCCAGAGGGATTTAAAAATGATGTTGCTAGCGTAGTTTTGGAGGTGCGTCGTATTGAGACATTTGCGGGATGTCCGGCTGGAAAATAAAAGAGTATTGATGCGGGTAGATTTTAATGTCCCCCTGGATGAAGAGGGCAATATTATTGATGATAATAAAATAAAAGCCGCCCTGCCCACCATCGAATATATCCTGGGGCAAGGCGCCCGGCTTATTATCATGAGCCATCTGGGCAGGCCCAAAGGGAAAAGAGAGGACAGATTCAGCCTGAGAGTGGTGGGTGAAAGGATGAAAAGCCTTATAACCGCCAATGTATATATATCACCGGAAACAGTGGGGCCTTTAGCCGAGGAAGCTGCAGCAGCCCTTAAGCCCGGCGAAATCCTGCTGCTGGAAAATGTACGCTTCCAGCCCGGAGAAGAAAAAAATGATCCGGAACTGTCCAAACAAATGGCAGCACTGGGGGATATATTTGTCAATGATGCCTTTGGCTCAGCTCACCGGGCCCATTCTTCCACCACCGGTGTGGGGGATTATCTGCCCTGTTACGCCGGCTTGCTGATGGAAAAGGAAGTGGAGATATTAAGAAATGTCCTTAATTATCCCGAATCGCCTAGAATGGCTATTTTAGGCGGAGCCAAAGTAGCTGATAAAATTGGTTTGATTGAAAATCTCCTGGACAAAACGGCCATTGTTTTAATCGGCGGAGGTATGGCCAATACTTTCCTGCAGGCCCAGGGGAAAAACATTGGTAAATCCCGCTTTGAAGCCAACTTCCTTGATCAAGCCCTGCGCCTGATCAAACTGGCGGCTGACAAAAAGGTGGAATTTGTCCTGCCGGTGGATGTGGTGACAGCAGCAGAGTTGTCGCCGGAGGCGGTACCGGTCATCACCGATGTCGACCATGTGGCCGATGATCATATGATACTGGATATCGGGCCCCAAACCATAGATATATTTAAAGAGGCCATCAAACGAGCCCGGACCATTATCTGGAACGGCCCCCTGGGAGTCTACGAATACCAGCAATTTGCCCATGGCACCGAGGAAATAACCCGGGCCCTGGCTGAAAGCCAGGCCATCACCGTCATCGGCGGCGGAGATTCTTCAGCCGCCGCCCTGAATCTGGGCCTGGCAGACAAAATCACCCATATATCAACCGGCGGAGGCGCTACTCTGGAGTTTTTAGAAGGGATCACCCTCCCCGGTGTGGCTGTTTGCGAAAAATGAACGGAGTAAAAGATAAATGATACCATCCCTGATCATTGCCAATTGGAAAATGCATAAAACCATTAAGGAAACTGAAGCCTTCTGTCGGGATTTCATAGTTTTAAGCCGGGGGATCCATAAAACCACGGTGGTTATCTGCCCGCCCTTTACGGCTCTGGCCGCTGCCCGGACCTGTCTGGAATCATCAAATATCCAGCTGGGGGCTCAGGATATGCATTGGGAAGATAAAGGAGCTTATACCGGCGAGGTTTCGCCTCTGCAATTGATTGATGCCGGGTGCCGCTATGTTATAATCGGCCATTCGGAAAGACGCCATCTCCGAGGAGAAACTGAGGAGATGATAAATAAAAAAATCACGGCAGCCGTGGCCCATGATTTGATACCGGTTCTTTGTGTCGGTGAAACACTGCAGGAAAGGGAAGCAGGCCGGGCTGGCCATGTTGTTGCCCTCCAGCTGGAAAAGGGCCTCCAGAATATAAATTTTTCCGCAGGGAATCTGGTAATAGCCTATGAACCAGTTTGGGCCATAGGCACCGGCGTTAATGCCAGCGGCCGGGATGCCGGTGAGATGGCGGCCCTGATCCGTTCATGCCTGGGGAAATTAAACCCCAGCGGCCCGGCACCAAAGATACCGCTGCTGTATGGCGGCAGTGTTAAAGCTGATAATTTTGCCGAATTCCTGCAGGAGGATATGAACGGAGCATTAGTCGGCGGTGCCAGCCTGCAAGCCGATTCTTTTTTTGAAATCGTGAGGTTGAGTGAAGATGCCTGATAAAACTGTAGTCTTAATGATCCTGGATGGCTGGGGCCATCGGGAGGCCTGTGATGATAATGCCATATTCCAGGCCAATCCGGTCAATTTCAACCGTCTGCACTCCCATTACCCCCACACCCTGCTTAAATGTTCCGGATTGGATGTGGGCCTGCCGCCCGGATTGATGGGCAATTCAGAAGTAGGACATCTGAATATCGGTTCCGGGCGCATCGTCTATCAGGAAATCACCCGCATCAGCAAGGCCATCGCCGAGGGAAGTTTTTTTAACAATCCCGTCCTGATACAGGCCATTGATGCCGCCCGGGATGAAGGACGGTCAGTCCACCTGATGGGTCTGCTGTCAGATGGGGGTGTGCACAGTCATTTGGACCATATCTTTGCCCTGCTCAAATTATGCCGGCAGCGGCAGGCTGACCGGGTATTCATACATGGATTCCTGGACGGCCGCGATGTAAATCCTAAAAGCGCCGCCGAATATATTGCCCGGATAAATGATCAGATGGAAGAAGAGGGTATAGGTAAATTCGCTACTATCGGCGGCAGATATTATGGCATGGACCGGGATAAACACTGGGACCGGATACAGAAAGCTTATGAAGCTATTGTGGACGGAGAAGGGGAGCAGGCCGCCAGCGCTTTTGCAGCCATAGAGCAAAGCTATGAAGAACGGGTCTTTGATGAGTTCGTGGAACCGACGGTGATAGTAGATGGCGGAGGAAAACCTGTGGGAACTGTCGCCGATGGCGACACCGTCATCTTTTTCAATTTTCGTGCCGACCGGGCCCGGCAAATCACCCGGGCCTTTACCGAGGAAGATTTCTCCGGTTTCGCCGCCTCCCGGCGGCCCCGGGTAAATTTCGTCTGTATGACGCAGTATGACATCAATATAGATGCCCCGGCCGCCTTTAAACCACAGAATTTTGAAAATACCCTGGGGGAATACCTCTCTCGGCAGGGTTTGAAACAATTGCGCATCGCCGAAACGGAAAAGTATGCCCATGTCACTTTCTTCTTCAATGGAGGAGTGGAAGAGCCCAACCCTGGGGAAGACCGGGTATTGATACCCTCCCCCGATGTCCCCACCTATAATCTGAAACCAGAAATGAGTGCCCCGGAAGTTACTGCCCGGGTGATAAAAGAGATCCGGAGAGATTATTATGATCTCATCGTTATCAATTATGCCAATGCAGACATGGTAGGCCATACCGGTGTTCTGGAGGCGGCCGTCCAGGCGGTCAGGACTGTTGATGAACTGATGAATCAGGTCGTCACTGAAGTTCTGGCCCGTCAGGGTGCAGTTCTGATAACCGCCGACCACGGCAATTGTGAAATGATGGTCTGCCCCGTGAGCGGTGACCCTTTTACCGCTCATACTTCTGAATTGGTACCCTTTATACTGGTGGATGACCATTATAAGGATAGAAAACTGCGGCAGGAATGTTCTTTACAGGACATTGCCCCCACCATACTGGAACTCCTGGGCCAAAAAATACCTGGTGAGATGACCGGACGCAGTATTATCGAACCATAACCAGGGGAAGCGATACTAAAAGCAAATGGAAGGAGAAAGACAAATGATTACGATTGTAGACGTATTTGCCCGAGAAATCCTGGACTCCCGCGGCAATCCAACCGTGGAAGTGGAAGTGATACTGGAAGATGGGACAATGGGAAGGGCCATCGTGCCTTCCGGTGCTTCTACCGGAGCCCATGAAGCTGTGGAACTCCGCGACGAAGATGAAGAAAGGTATCTGGGCAAGGGTGTTTTGACCGCTGTCGATCATGTCAATGAAATAATCGCCCCGGAGATTATCGGCATGGATGCCACTGCCCAGATCGACATAGACACCATTATGCTGGAACTGGACGGCACTCCCAATAAAAGCAGGCTGGGGGCCAATGCCATCCTGGGCGTATCCATGGCCGTGACCCGGGCGGCGGCAGGCTGTCTGGGGATCCCTTTATACCAGTACATTGGCGGCATCAATGCCCGTCAGATCCCGGTCCCCATGATGAATATTTTAAATGGCGGACAGCATGCCGATAATAATGTGGACATCCAGGAATTCATGATCCTTCCCGCCGGTGCCCCCTCCTTTGCGGACGGTCTGCAGATGGGGGTGGAAATCTATCACCACCTTAAAAAAGTGCTGCAATCCCGGGGCCTGGCAACGGCAGTTGGTGACGAAGGCGGCTTCGCTCCCGACCTGCCCTCCAATGAGGCAGCAATTGAAGTGATACTGGAAGCCGTTGCCGCGGCTGGATACCAGGCGGGTGAGGATATATATCTGGCCCTGGATGTGGCCGCCAGTGAATTTTACCGGGAGGGTGAATATCATCTGGCCGGAAAGGTCATGACCTCTGAAGAAATGGTAGCTTTTTACGAGGATCTGGTACAAAAATATCCCATACTTTCAATTGAAGATGGACTGGCAGAGGATGACTGGTCCGGGTGGGCCCTTTTAACGGAAAAGCTGGGGAATAAGATCCAGCTGGTCGGTGATGATTTATTCGTTACCAATACGGAACGGCTGGCCAAAGGCATCGCAGAAGGGATCTGCAACAGCATTCTTATAAAACTCAATCAGATCGGCACAGTGAGTGAGACCCTGGACGCCATAGAAATGGCCAAACAAGCCGGTTATACCTGCGTTATTTCTCATCGTTCCGGAGAAACGGAAGATACTTTTATCGCAGATTTTGCCGTAGCGGCCAATGCCGGACAGATAAAAACCGGAGCCCCGGCCCGCACCGACCGGGTAGCCAAGTACAACCAATTACTGCGTATTGAGGAAGAATTGGATGAATTTGCCCTTTACAAAGGATTAAAATCCTTTTACAACCTTAAGTTATAGAGATACTGTTTAAAATGGCAGGATATATGTTAAAATACTTATTGACTGTTTAACAGGAAATAGGAGGTGAGGAATTTTGAAAACAGTGATTTTGATCCTGCAAGTCATATGTGCGGTAGGCCTTATAACCACAGTCCTATTGCAATCGGGGAGGAGTGCAGGCCTGTCAGGCAGTATTGCCGGCGGTGGTGAAGCCCTGTTCGGCAAGAAAAAAGGCGTTGATGATCTGTTAGCCAAAATTACCGGTTGGCTGGCCGCTTTTTTTATGGTATTCACTTTAGCCTTAGCCGTAATATAAATTTATCAAGGAGTTGAATATACTTTGAAAGAACTATTGTTGATGTATGCGCCAGCAGCCGGCGCACTTGCCCTGCTTTTTGCTTTTTATCTGACCGGAAAAGTTAAAAAAGCAGATCCGGGCAATGAAACCATGGTGGAAATCGCCGGTCATATTCATGATGGGGCTATGGCTTTTCTGAATCGTCAGTATCGAGCCATAGCTGTATTTGTTCTTGCCGTATTTTTGATTTTAGGATTTTTTATCGGCTGGCAAACCGCCATTTGTTTCCTTGCCGGGGCAATTGCTTCGACTCTGGCCGGTTACATAGGCATGAATGTAGCCACCAAGGCCAATGTACGGACCGCCAATGCAGCACGCCAATCACAAAACGCTGCACTGGGTATCGCCTTTTCCGGCGGAGCGGTCATGGGTATGTCAGTTACCGGCCTGGGACTCCTGGGCCTGGGGATCATGTACCTGATTTTTAAAGACCCCACCATTGTCAATGGTTTCGCTCTGGGAGGCAGTTCAGTAGCCCTGTTTGGACGTGTGGGCGGCGGAATTTATACCAAAGCCGCTGATGTAGGGGCCGACCTGGTGGGTAAAGTGGAAGCCGGAATTCCGGAAGACGACCCCCGCAACCCTGCCACAATAGCTGATAATGTCGGTGATAATGTTGGTGACGTAGCCGGCATGGGTTCTGACCTCTTTGAATCCTATGTTGGTTCAATAATTGCGGTTATGACACTTGGTGCGGTATTATTTGCCGCCAACCAGTCCCTGGGCGCTGGTGTTATCATATTGCCGATGGTCATTGCTGCCGGCGGCATCCTGGCATCCATCATCGCTACCTTCTTTGTCAAAACCGATGACAACAGCAACCCCCTGAAAGCGTTAAATGCCGGTACTTTTGGTTCAGCTGCCCTGATGGTAGTTATTGCTTATTTCGCCGTAAAACATATTCTGCCGGCGGAAATGTTTAATGTATTCTGGGCCCTGGTGGCAGGCCTCATTGCCGGGACCGCCATTGGACTCATTACCGAATACTACACTTCAGATGAATACAAGCCCGTAAGAGGGATCGCCAAATCGGCGGAAACCGGTCCGGCTACCGTTATTATTTCCGGATTGGGTGTAGGGATGTTTTCCACCCTTTTGCCTCTGCTGGTTATATGTGCCGCCATTTTAACTGCCTTTTTGGTCAGCGGCGGTACAACTGGTTTCGGCCTCTATGGTATAGCCCTGGCAGCAGTTGGTATGCTGGCCACCACCGGGATGGTCGTAGCAGTTGATGCTTACGGTCCCATTGCGGATAATGCCGGAGGGATCGCCCAGATGGCAGGCCTGCCCAAAGAAGTAAGGGAAACAACGGACAGATTGGACTCTGTCGGCAACACCACCGCAGCTATCGGTAAAGGCTTTGCCATCGGATCAGCGGCCCTGACCGCCCTGGCCCTTTTAACCGCTTTTTCTCAGGTAGCCGGAATCGAAGGTGTTGACCTGCTGAATACTTATGTAATAATCGGGATTTTGCTGGGTGCCATGCTGCCTTTCTTCTTCTGCGCCCTGACCATGAATGCTGTCGGCAGAGCTGCCGGGGAGATGGTGGAAGAAGTCAGAAGGCAATTCCGGGAGATCACTGGTCTGATGGAAGGCACGGCCAAAGCAGATTATGCCCGCTGTGTTGATATCAGTACCCGTTCAGCCATCAGAGAGATGATCGTACCAGGGCTGATCGCAGTAATAGCACCCCTAGCAGTGGGGATCGGATTAGGGCCGGAAGCCCTGGCTGGTTTACTGGCGGGTTCCATAGGTTCCGGTGTTTGTCTGGCCATAATGCTGGCCAATGCCGGGGGCGCCTGGGACAATGCCAAAAAATATATTGAAGCCGGCAACCATGGCGGAAAAGGCAGTGACGCCCACGCCGCTGGTGTAGTAGGAGACACAGTGGGAGACCCCTGTAAAGACACCGCCGGACCTTCACTTAATATTTTGCTCAAGCTGATGTCCATTGTTTCACTGGTCTTTGTACCCTTGTTTATGTAGTTTTAAAGTGAGTTTGACCAACAGGGCAGCTGGTTGATCCAGACTGCCCTGTTGTTTTTAAAAAGATGATATTGCAACAGGAGGGGCCGCCCATGATAAAACCGGGGGCAGAGGAGTTTTTGTTAGCGGGGGATAATGACCGGGCACTGCTGTTCATCCATGGCATTACCGCATCACCATCGGAAGTATATCCCACTGCCAAAATCGTAAATGAACTGACCGGGTCCACCGTCAGAGGCCTCCTGCTGCCGGGACATGGAATGACACCGGCGGATTTGAGTCTGACCAGATGGACTGATTGGTATGAAGCCGTGAAAAAAGCCCTGGGGGAACTGGAAAAAGATCATGGCCGGGTTTATGCGGCCGGCCTTTCCATGGGCGGACTTTTAAGCCTGTATGCGGCCATGAAAATGGACAACCTGGCCGGGGCAGTAAGTATCAATGCCCCTATTTTCCTCAAGATCCCCCTGCCAGGTTTGCTGGCACCGGTCATGCGCCTCTTCATTAACAACCTGCCCAAAGGCAGCAATGATTGGAACCGGGAACTGAATTTACAGGGGCGGTTTTGCTATGATGTAACACCCATCGATGCCTTTGAAAGCATGTGGCAGCTGCGTCATAAAGTGGCGGCCGGACTGAGTGCTGTCACCGTACCCCTTTTGGTCATACAATCCCTCCAGGACGAAACCGTCCGGTCAGACAGCGGCAGATTTATTGCCCGGCAGGCGGTAAATGCCCCGGTGGATTTAATGGAACTTAAAGACTCCCGGCATGTCGCCACAATGGATCGGGAAAAAGAAGCAATAGCCCGGAAGATAGCTGAATTTATAAAACTGGAACGAAATGTGCCATAATATAGAAAGACTAAACATTTGTTTAGGAGTATAAACATTTGCTTAGGAGGATGAATAAATGCAAAGAAGTGAAGCCTTAAACTGGCTGAAAGAGAACCTTAGCGACGAAAATCATATCAAGCATTCCCTGGCTGTTGAAGCCATAATGAGGGGGATCGCCGTCCGTCTGGGTGAAGATGTCGAAAAATATGGTTTGGCCGGCTTGCTCCATGACATAGATTATGACACTACCGGCGATGCACCAGAAAAGCATTCCCTTATAGGGGCGCAAATGCTGGAGGATAAAGGTTTCCCTGCTGAAATTGTTTATGCCGTCAAGGTACATAACGAGATGCATGGGCTGGAAAGAAAAAGCACATTGGACAAAGCCCTGTTTTGCTGCGACCCCGCCAGCGGCTTTATAACGGCGGCCGCCCTGGTGAGGCCGGACAAACAGCTGGCCAATGTAGCAGTCAAATCCCTGAAAAAACGCTTCAAAGAAAAGGCATTTGCCCGGGGGGCCAGCCGGGAGCAGATGGCAGCTTGCAGTGAGATCGGGCTGGAACTGGAAGAATTCCTGGCCATTTCCCTGGCCAGCATGCAGGAGATAGCGGCAGAATTGGGTTTATAGGGTAAGTATTCTGGTTAAGCTAATAAAGAAGTTTTTATATTTTCCAACCAAGGGGGAGTAAATCATTAACAAAGAAACCATTCTTGCTTATATGCGGGGTAAAAGCTATCGGCCCTTGAGCTATGGCGAACTGCTCCAGGCTTTAAATATAGAAAGCGGGGAAGAGGAGGTCAGATTCACTAAAGAACTGGGCCGTCTGGAAAAACAGGGAGAGATCGTCAAGACCCGCAAGAATAAATATGGCCTGCCGGAGATGATGAACCTGATCAGGGGCGTGATCAACATCAACCAACGGGGTTACGGCATTTTAAAACCGGATGACGCCGGCAATCCGGAAATATTTGTCTTCGGCAAGAACCTGAATGGGGCCATGCATCATGACCGGGTAATGGTCAGGATGCAGGACCGGGCTTTTGACGGACAGCGGCCGGAAGGCGAAGTGATCCGGGCCCTTAACCGGGCCAGCAAAGAACTGGTAGGGACCTTTGAGCGCAGCCGCTCCGCAGCCCTGGTAATTCCCGATGATCCCCGCCAGATCTATCCCATCCATGTAAAAGTCAGCGGCAAAATGAAAGTTAAAAACGGGGATAAAGTGTTGGTATCCATAACCACCTATCCGGATAAGAACAAATATCCCGAAGGCCGGATAAGTGAAGTTTTAGGCCGTAAAGGCCAACCGGGTCTGGACGTCCAGGTCGTTATCAGGAAACATGGCTTAAAAGACTTTTTCCCTGAATCCGTGCTGAACGAAGCCCGGGAGGCAGCTGTACCCGTAAGCGAAGAAGAAAAAAACCGGCGCCGGGACCTGACCGCTGTCCGGATGGTGACAATGGACGGTGCCGATGCCAAAGACCTGGATGATGCCGTATCAATAAGCCGGACAGCTGATGGATACCGGCTCGGTGTCCACATCGCCGATGTTTCCCATTATGTAAAGGAAAAAAGCAAACTGGACAAAGAAGCCCTGGCCAGAGGCACCAGTGTGTACTTGATCGACAAAGTACTGCCCATGCTGCCGCCGGAGCTCAGTAATGATATCTGCAGCCTGAACGCCGGAGTCGAGAGGCTGGCCCTCAGCTGTATAATGGCAATTGACAGTAAAGGCCATGTCAAAGACTATGATTTATGCAAAACAGTTTTAAACATCGATGAACGCATGACCTATGAAGATGTCAACAAAATCCTGGCAGGAAGTGACCCCAATTTGCAGGAAAGGTACGGATATCTCCAGGAAGACTTCCGCCTCATGAAGGAACTGGCCGATATACTGCGGGAAAATAGAAAGAGCCGGGGTGCTCTGGATTTTGATTTCCCGGAGACTAAAGTGATCCTTGACCAGGAGGGCTTGCCCCTGGAGATCAAAAAAGTGGAAAGAGGCCCGGGGGAAATGATAATAGAAGATTTCATGATCTGTGCCAATGAAGTGGTGGCAGAGCATATGTATCAGGCCCAATTGCCCATCTTATACCGGGTGCACCAAAAACCTGACGAAGATGCCCTGGATAAACTAAATCTGGTCCTGGGGGTATTCGGTTTAAATATCAAAGGCTCGGCCGTCGACCCCAAAACTTATCAGAAGATCCTGGCCCGGATCAAAGGCCGGCCTGAGGAGCCCCTCATCGCTATGATGCTTTTAAGATCCATGAAACATGCCAGTTATATGCCGGAAGCCCTGGGGCATTTTGGCCTGGCCTCTAAATATTACTGCCATTTTACCAGTCCCATCCGTCGTTATCCCGATTTGATCGTCCACCGGGTCTTGAGTGAATTACTGGACGGCAAGATGGATGCCAGACGGCACAGCAAGCTGGAAAAAAACATGGCAGCAATGGGACAGCATTGTTCCATGCAGGAAGTAAAAGCGGAAGAAGCTGAGCGGGAACTGACTGACATCAAAAAAGCCCAATATATGTCTCAATACGTAGGTGACGAATTTGCAGCCCGGATCGTATCAGCACACCCCTTCGGCCTGTTTGTCCAGCTGGACAACACCGTGGAGGGTTTGATCCATGTTTCCAGCATCACCGATGATTATTACGAATTTAATGAGCGCAGCCACAGCTTGCGCGGGCGACATTCGGGAAGGAAATTTACCATTGGCGACCGGGTGAAAGTCCAGCTGGTCAGGGTCGATGTCGACGAAGCCAAAATCGACTTTGAGCTGCTGTAAAAAATTTATAAATTTATTAAAATTCTTGAAGGACTTTTTCAATTCACAACGAATTAATATAGATATAATTTAATATCTGAGTTTTCGAGTTGCTGTACCTAATGCTTTAGCTACGGGCAGTAACCGATAGGGTATAGCGGGAAACGGCTGTGCCTCCCGGTGCGGAAAGAAAATTTGGCAATAATGTGGCTACCTTATGGTAACGATAGTCAGTTGTATTTTCGCAACTGATTTTTGTTTTTTTAATAGGCATCTGCACCGCTTAACATATGTTTTCCCAAAAGGGCCTCATAAACCCCACTTTTATTAAATCCTCCGGTCGCACTCCCGGAGGATTTTTTATGGGGAAAGGCGGGGCAGACGGCCGTTTCTATTGACCTACGGGAGTTCCTGAGGTATAATAATAGAGTAAAAGCAGGAGTCAAAGGCCCTGATCTCAGTAGGTTTATCTGAGGTGAGGGTTTGTTTTTCGCTATAAGTCCCGGTCCATGATTTTGAGGTGTGAAATGGGTAAAAAAGGCGGCATCAAACCGGTCATAGAAAACCGCAAAGCCAGATTTGAATATCATATAAAAGAAAATTTCGAAGCCGGCCTGGTCCTGGTAGGGACCGAGGTCAAATCATTGCGGGGCGGCCGGGGAAATCTCAAAGATGCCTATGCCACAGTCAAGGATGGGGAAATCTGGGTAATGAATTTTCATATAAGCCCCTATGAACAGGGCAACCAGTTCAACCATGATCCCTTGAGGCCCAAAAAGTTGCTTTTGCACCGGCAGGAAATCAATCGTCTTCTGGGCCTGCAAAAAGAAAAAGGCTACACATTGATCCCTTTAAAAGTATATTTTAAAGAAGGCAAAGCCAAGCTGGATCTGGCGGTAGCCATCGGTAAAAAACTCTATGACAAACGGGAAGATATAGCCGCCCGCGATGCCCGCCGGGATATAGAAAGGGCCATGAAAGAAAAAGGCCGTTCCCAGTAATTCCGGCGTGACAAAACAGCTTGATCGTAGTAATATACTATATGCACCCCTGATAAAGTTTAATTATGGGGGCGTAATGGTTTCGACGGGGGAATAGATGGGTTGAGCAGCGAGCCGAGTTGTCGCCAGCTCGTT
>ENA-UOUL01001390-UOUL01001390.1-bioreactor-metagenome-genome-assembly--contig:-NODE-1390-length-34119-cov-8.539569_pt1 | contig 34119 bp, 32 predicted proteins | sample MGYA00249838_ERZ747220 | MGnify/ENA primary metagenome ERZ747220 (study PRJEB28778, sample SAMN05720191) | bioreactor metagenome | isolation source: Anaerobic biogas reactor | place: USA:Washington... | reverse complement strand
ACCCAGCCTAAGCTTCCGCCACCCTTCAGGTATTTCTCTCACTCCACCCTCCCCAACTGCTCACGCACAACAGCCTGGAGCCGCGCGGATTCGTCGAACTGTTCGTACAGTTCCTTCGTCAAGCGCGCGATCTTCTCCTCGATCGGTTCACCGTCGTCTTCCAGCGGCGCCGCACCCACGTATCGGCCGGGCGTCAGTGCATAGTCGGCGTCCTTGATCTCGGCGAGCGTCGCCGAGTAGCAGAAACCCGGCTCGTCCTCGTACTCGACGCCCTTCGCGGATTCCGTTCCCCGCCAGGCATGGAACGTGCCGGCGATCTTCGCGATGTCGTCGTCCGACAGGGCACGCTCGGCGCGGTCGACCATGTAACCGAGGTTGCGGGCGTCGATGAACAACACCTGCCCCCGCCGATCCACGGACCCCTTCGGTCCCACCGCCTTGTCCTTCGCGAAGAACCACACGCACACCGGGATACCCGTGCTGCGGAAGAGCTGCGTCGGCAACGCCACCATGCACGACACCAGATCCGCCTCGACCAGCCGCGCGCGGATATCGCCTTCCCCACCGGAATTCGACGACATCGAGCCGTTGGCCATGACGATGCCCGCGCTGCCGCGTTCGGCGAGCTTCGAGATGATGTGCTGAATCCACGCATAGTTCGCGTTGCCCGTCGGGGGCACACCGAACTTCCAGCGCTTGTCGTCCTCGCGGCGCGTCCAATCCTTGATGTTGAACGGCGGATTCGCCATCACGTAGTCGGCGAGCAGATCGGGGTGATTGTCGACGGCGAAGGTGTCGCCCCACCGCTCCCCCAACTGCGCGGTGATGCCGTGGATGGCGAGGTTCATCTTCGCCATGCGCCACGTGCGCTCGTTGAGTTCCTGCCCGTACACCGAGATGTCGGACGGATTACCACCGTGGTGGTCGATGAACTTCTCGGCCTGCACGAACATGCCGCCCGAACCGCAGCACGGGTCGTACACGCGCCCGTTGTAGGGCTCGAGCATCTCCACGAGCACCCGGACGACACCGGCCGGCGTGTAGAACTCGCCGCCGCGCTTGCCTTCGGCGCGGGCGAACTTCTCGAGGAAGTACTCGTACACCTCACCGAGCAGGTCGCGGGCCTTTCTCGCGCCCTCACCGGTGAACCGGGTGCCGTTGAACATGTCGATCAGTTCGCCGAGGCGGCGCTGGTCGACGCTCGGGTTGTTGAAGATGATCGGCAACGTTCCGGCCAGAGTGGAGTTCTCGGCCATCAACCCGCGCATCGCCTCGTTGACGAGTTCACCGACGGTGCGGGCCTCCACGCCCTCCGCCTCCTGGATGCCCTTCGCGTTCTGCGCGAGGAACAGCCACCGCGACTGCGCCGGCACCCAGAACACACTCGACCCGAGATACTCGTCGCGGTCGTCGATGAGCGACGCGACACCCTCGTCGTCGAGTCCGTCGGCGATCAGTTCCGCCTCGAGTTGGGTGCGGCGCTCATCGAAGGCGTCCGACACGTACTTGAGGAACACCAGCCCGAGAATGATGTCCTTGTACTGCGACGCATCCATGGAGCCGCGCAGTTTGTCGGCGGCCTTCCACAGTGTGTCCTTCAGTTCCTTCATCGTCGACGGTGCCGCGACCGCCGCCTTCTTCCTCGGTGGCATTCTCACCCTTCCTCCGGGACTGTCCCGTGTTCTGCTGCGACGGACAGCACTCCGCGAATGGTTCCGTCGATGATCGTGTCGGTCAGAAGATCCAGGTCGTCGAGCAGGCCCCGTACCGCGCGCCGGCGCGCGTCGAGTTCGGCGAGGGTCGCGGTGACGTCGTCGACGCGGCGGGGCGCGATGACGGGGATCGTCCATTCCCGCCACCGCGACGCACCACGCACCGCACCGGCCGGTTTCGTTCCGGGTGCCTGCATCCTCAGGTGCCGCGCGATGAGTTCGGGGACGAGTCCGTCGACGTTCGGGTGCCGCACCCGCAGCACCCGCGCCGGTGCGAGCACCAGGGACGCTCCCTCGGTGTCGACGAGCACCCCCGTGCGCGGTGACGTGCAGAACACGATGTCGCCGGGTTCGGTGTGGCGGGCGGAGCGGTATCGCGTGGTGTATGCGAGTGGGTCGACGGTGCGTTGCCCGAGCCGTCGGTGGCCGAGCAGTTCGTCGGGGCCGATGACGCGGATCGTGCCGTCGGCGACGAGGTCGGTGTCGTCGATGCGGTTGCCCGAGATCACCGCGAGTTTGCGGGCGTCGACGAGTTCGCCGGCCGTCGGTAGTTCGGAGATGCCGGCGCGGTGGTAGGTGACGGACAGCGACAGGTCGCCGTCGACCTCGCGGGCCCCGGCGTTGACGCGGTCGGTGAGGGTCATGACGCGGCTGGCGGCGTCGGCCCCGCGGATCGGGGCGAGGGCGCGGCGGGTGACGAGCAGCCCACGGCGGTCCTCCGCGAGCAGACGGCCGAGGTTCTCGACCCGACCGAACCGGAAGGCATGCGCCCGCACCGATTCCACGGTGTCGACGGCGGCGACGACGTCGGAGACCACACCGTCGATGGTGTCGTCGTCGAGTTCGTGGGCGGCGATGTCGGCGAGCACCATCCAGCCCTCCGCCGACACCGCACTTCCGTCGGGGGCGCCGAGCACCCACAGCGCCATCGCCGTTCCCGGTTTCGTGACGAGCAGCCCCTCGGGCAGGCGAACGGCGGCGCGCAGTCGTCCGGTGCGCACGATGCCGGAGCGGATCGACAGTGCCTCACGGTCGCGCAGCGGGTCGACGAGTACCGCGGCGGGCGCGACCACCACGACGTGGTGGTCGGCCCCCATCTGCACGGTGATGTTGTCGATGCGGGTGAGGACGTCCACGGCCGATGCGTCCGGCGCGGACGGTGACGGGAACTGGGTGAGGAACAGCGCGGGCCGGTCGACGGAGAACTCGGCGCCGAAACCGTCGACGGGTGCGGGTTGGCGCCGCCATCGGTGGATCGCGAGTCGGCGCCGGGCCAGACGCGCGGACGGGGTGTCGCCGCGGCCGGTGATCGCGAACGGTTCGACGTCCTCCGACAGTGCGCCGCGCAGCGCGACGAGGAGGTCGCTGCCGTCGTCGGACGGGTCGACGAACACGGCGCGGTCGTCGGGGGCGAGGGCCGTCGCCACACGCACGCACAGGTCGAGGGCGACGGGTGTCAACGCGGAAGCGGCGAGTTCGGGAAGGGGGATCCGGAAGCGTTGCGCCAGGACGGCTTCGAAGGCTCGTTCGGGGGTGTAGGCGGCGTCGGCCATGCGGTCGGCGTGCCGCGCGTACGTCGCGAGGTGGGCGCCGAGGGCCTCGATCTCGCGGTAGAGGTGGTCGTCGTCGGGGTCGAGTTCGTCGGCTTCGTCGAGGAGTTCGTCGGCGTCGAGGTCGGCGAGGGGCTCGTCGAGTTGGGCCTTCATGCACAGCAGCGCGGTGAGCCCGGCGAACACGACCTGCCGGTCGGGGCCGGTGGGATGATCGAGCGCGGCGTGGACGGCGACGTCCTCGGCGAGGGTGTCGTTGTTGCCGAGTCCGCGGTCGCGGATCCATTCGACGACCTCGGTTGCGGCGAACTTCTCCTGCCGGGCGTCGATGCGCACGGGTCGGGGGAACGGGCGGTCGGTGTCGCGGTACCGGGAGGTCCATACGGTGACGACGGGCCGCCGGACGCCGGCGAGTGCGGCGATGTCGCCCTTCGTCAGGAGCAGTGTCGGTTCGTCGTGCACGGGTACCGCTCCTTTCCGCGGGTGCCTGCTGGTTCGACGGGAAATCTACCGGCCCCACCCGACACGACCGCACGGTGCACCGATATCCCCCGTTATCGAGCCGGAGATGCCCTGCTCCCACGGTCGATACGTACGCCGCCTTCGCCACAGAAGCGCGCTCGATGGTGATCCGCGCGGGAAATTTCGCGCGCGGATCACCCGTCGGCGTTGTTCTGCGACGGGCTCGGCACGCTCTTGCCGCACACGACCAACACAGCTTAGACTCCCCTAAGTTATGGGGTTTAACTTACTTGAAAGTAGGGTTGTGTGCCGGTGGTGGGACTGCGCGGGCGGGCACGCCGGATCGAGCTCGACGACATCGTGCGCGCGGGCCGCGACCTCGGCATGGCGCGACTGAGCCTGAACGCGGTCGCCGCGGAACTCGGGGTATCCGCGACGGCCCTGTACCGGCACGTCGACGGCCGATGGGGGCTCGAACGCGTCGTCGGCGAAAGCCTCCTCGCCGACCTCGAACTCCACACCGACCCGACACACGACCTCGAACGGCACCTGCTGTCGTTCGGGCTGCAGATCCGCGACCACGTGCTCGCCCACCCCGGCCTCGGCACCTACATGCAGACCCTGTTCCCGCGCGGCGACGCGGGTCGCCGCCTCATGGTCCGATCCGTCGACGACCTGCTCCCGTTCGGATACACCCCCGACGTCGCCGTCGCACTCGCCAGCGCAGTCGCCGGGATGTCGATCAACTACGCGGTCGCCGAACAGGCCCAACGCGACCGCGCCGACGGCCTCGACGATCAGCGCCGCGACGTCACCGACGAGCTGGGCGCCGACGCACACCTGGGCGAGGCGCACCGCGATCTCCCCGCCCTCGAGCACACCGAGTACATGAAACTCATTCTCACAGCATCAATTCGAGGTCTCATATCGGTCGCCCCGCCGGGCCGACCACTGGACGAGGTCATCGCCGACCTGGCGGCGACCGGAATGGGGGTCTGATGGCCAAACGTGGATTCTCCGGCGCCGTGCTGCGCGGGTTCGGTGCCCGCGACCACGACGCCGAAGTGACCGGCACCGAACTGCTGGCACCGAACTTCCTGCGCGTCCGCATGACGTCACCGACCCTGTTCGACGACGCCGACCCCGGCCCGAGCGCGTGGCTGCGGTTCTGGTTCCCCGACCCGGACGGCCTCGACACCGAACATCAACGCGGATACACCTTCTCCGAGGCCGACGTCGAGGCGGGCACCTTCGCCGTCGACTTCGTGCTGCACGAACCCGCGGGTCCGGCCTCCACGTGGGCGCAACACGCCGCCCCCGGCGACCGGGTGTGCGTCACCTCGTTCGGATCGAAACCGTTCGAAGTGGCCGACGAACTCCCCGCCGGCTACCTGCTGATCGGGGACTCCGCGTCGATCCCCGCGATCACCACGATCGTCCATGCGCTGCCCCGCGACATCACCGTCGAGGTGTACCTCGAACAGCACGACGACGCCGACCTGCTCATCCCCTTCCCCGAACATCCGCTCATGCGCGTCCACTGGGTGCCGCGACGCGGCGCCACGTCGCTGGCCGCCGCCCTCGAAACCCGCGACTGGTCGAACTGGAACGCCTGGGTCGGAACCGAACAGGGCACCCTCAAACACGTGCGAGCCCGATTGCGCGACGACTTCGGATTCCCCAAGTCCGAGGTGCACCAGCAGGCCTACTGGTCCGCCGGACGCGCCATGGGCAAACTGCGCTCCACCGGCGACGAGGCCGCAGCCGAACCCGCCCCGTCCCCGACCGTCGCGGCCGCGGACGGCGACAGCACCGAACCCGCGGTCGCGAACGACGCACCCGCACACGACGCCCCCGCACCGGAACCCGCGCGCGGGTCGTGGCAGGCGCAGGCCGCGAAGCGGCTCATCGCACCCCTCAAACGCACCCTCGTGGCCGCCGGCGTCGTGCAGGCGCTCGTCACCCTGATCCAACTCGCCCCGTTCGTGCTGCTCACCGAACTGGCCCGGCGCATCCTCGACGGCGCCCCCGAATCCCGACTGTGGACCATCGGGCTGTGGGCCGTCGGATTGATGGGCGCCGGAACACTGCTCGCCGCCGCGCTGACGTTGTGGTTGCACGCCGTCGACGCACGATTCGAACGCGGCCTGCGCACACAGCTTCTCGGGAAACTCGCGAAACTACCCCTCGGCTGGTTCACGGCGCGTGATTCGGCGCAGGTCAAACGCGTCGTGCAGGACGACACGCTGTCGCTGCACTACCTGGTGACCCACGCGGTGACCGATGCCGTCGCCGCGGTCGTCGCGCCGGTCGCGGTACTCGTCTACCTGTTCGCCGTGGACTGGCGGCTCGCCCTCGTCCTGCTCGTGCCGATCCTCGTGTACCTCGTGACGATGATGGTGATGCTCAGCCAATCCGGCGCGAAGACCGCGCAGGCCATGCGCTGGGCCGAACGCATGAACTCCGAGGCCGGCGCGTACCTCGACGGCCAACCCGTCGTCCGGGTGTTCGGTGGTGCAGCCGCATCCACCTTCCGGGCACGCCTGCACGAGTACATCGCCTTCCTCGACGGCTGGCAGCGGCCGTTCAGCGGCAAGAAATCCATGATGGACCTCGCCACCCGCCCCGCCACCTTCCTGCTGCTGATCATGGTGGTGGGCACCACCCTCATCACCGGCGGAAGCATGGAACCGACCACACTGCTGCCGTTCCTGTTCCTCGGCACCACCTTCGGGGCCCGGCTCCTCGGCATCGGATACGGACTGTCCGGGTTGCGCGACGGCATGCTCGCCGCCCGCCGCATCGGTGTGGTGCTCGACGAACCCGAACTCGACACCCGCGCCGCCACCGCAGCCGCGCCCGCGTCCGGTGCCGGCCGGGTCCGATTCGAACACGTGCGCTTCTCGTATCGGCCCGGCGTCCCCGTGATCGACGACGTGTCCCTCACTCTCGCCCCCGGCACCGTGACCGCGCTCGTCGGACCGTCCGGTTCCGGCAAATCCACCCTCGCGGCGCTGCTCGCCCGATTCCACGACGTCGACGACGGCGCGATCCGCATCGACGACCGCGACCTCCGCGAGATGACGGCCGACGAACTGTACCGGAGCGTCGGATTCGTCTTCCAGGACACGCAACTCGTGCAGGGCACGGTGCGGGAGAACATCGCGCTCGCCGTGCCCGACGCCACCGACGAACAGGTCGAGGCCGCCGCGCGCGCCGCCGCCATCCACGACAGGATCCTCGCGCTGCCGCACGGCTACGACACCGTCCTCGACGCGAACCCCGCACTGTCCGGGGGTGAACGGCAACGTGTCACGATCGCCCGCGCGATCCTCGCCGACACCCCGATCCTCGTCCTCGACGAAGCCACCGCGTTCGCCGACCCCGAATCCGAGTACCACGTGCAACAGGCACTGAGTCGCCTCACCGCCGACCGCACCGTCCTCGTGATCGCGCACCGGTTGCACACCGTCGTCGACGTCGATCGCATCGTCGTCCTCGACCACGGCCGCATCGCCGAATCCGGCACCCACGACGAGCTGCTCACCGCCGGTGGCCGCTACCGGAAGATGTGGGACGCCGGCGCGTTCGCCACCACCGCAGATCAGGAGCCGGCCCGATGATCCGAACCGTCCTCGCGCTGCTGCCCCCGGGCAGCCGGCGCACCGTCGTCACCCACCTGTGCCTGACCGTCGTCGGCGTCGTGCTCCGCGCGGTCGGCGTCGTCCTGCTCATCCCGCTGGTCGGGGCACTGTTCGGATCGGTACCGTCGGAGGCGTGGCCGTGGCTCGGTGCGCTGGTCGTCGTCACCGTCGCCGGGTGGGTCGTCGACACCGTCGTGTCGCGGCTCGGATTCGGCCTCGGATTCGGGTTGCTGTCGCACGCACAGGACGACGTGGCGCAACGCACCGCACGGATCCGGTTGGCCTGGTTCACCGGTGAGAACACCGCCACCACCCGTCAGGCGATCGCCGCGACCGGCCCCGATCTCGTCGGCCTCATCGTGAACCTGGTGACCCCGATCATCGGGGCGGTGCTGCTGCCCATCGCGATCGCGTTCGCCCTGTTCCCCGTGCACTGGCTGCTCGGTGTCGCCGCCCTCGCCGGCGTGCCGCTCCTGCTGGGCACCTTCCTCGGGGCCGCACGGCTCGGTCGCAACGCCGATCATGTCGCGGCCGAATCGAACTCCGCGCTCACCGAACGACTCGTCGAATTCGCCCGCACCCAGTCGGCGTTGCGTGCCGCGCGGCGTGTGGAACCGGCCCGCAGCCACGTCGGTGATGCGCTGGAGAAGCAGCATTCGGCGACGATGCGGCTGCTGCTCATGCAGGTGCCCGGTCAGGTGCTGTTCGGTCTCGCCACCCAGGTCGCGCTGGTGCTCCTCGCCGGGGCCGTGACCGCCTTGACCGTGCGCGGAGATCTCGGTGCCGCCGAGGCGATCGCTGCGATCGTCGTGGTCGTGCGTTACCTCGACCCGTTCGTCACACTCGGCGACCTCACCGCCGGTGTGGAGACGTCGCTCATCACGCTACGCCGCATCGGCGCGGTGCTCGGCGCCCCCACCGTCCCGAACGACGGCACCTGCACGATCACCGGGCGGGCACCCCGGATCGAACTGCGGGACGTCCGGTTCCGGTACGGCGACGACACCCCGGTCCTCGACGGCGTGGACCTGACGTTCGAGCCCGGCACCACCACCGCGATAGTCGGCCCGTCCGGATCGGGCAAGAGCACGGTGCTCGCGGTGCTGGCGGGGCTGCACGCACCGCAGAGCGGGCAGGTGCTCGTCGACGGAGTGGACGCCGCCGAACTCGACCCGCTCTCGCGGCAAGCGCTGGTCGCGGTGGTGTTCCAGCATCCGTACCTGTTCGACGGCACGATCCGCGAGAACATCCTCGTCGGCCACCCGGACGCCGACGACGACGCGTTCGCGGCGGCGGCGTCGCCGGCGCAGGTCGACGAGGTCGTCGCCCACGCACCCGACGGGTGGGACACCCGGGTCGGCGAGGCCGGTGGCGCGCTCTCCGGTGGGGAGCGTCAGCGCGTGTCGATCGCGCGGGCGTTGGTGAAGCCGGCGCCGCTGCTGCTCGTCGACGAGGCCACCAGCGCCCTGGACACCGAGAACGAAACCGCGGTGGTGCAGGCGCTCACCGCCGATCCGACGCCGCGCACCCGGGTGATCGTCGCGCATCGGCTCGCGAGCATTCGCGCCGCCGATCGGGTGGTGTTCCTCGAGGGCGGCCGGATCGTCGAGGACGGCACCGTCGACGCGCTGCTCGCCGCCGGGGGCCGGTTCGCGGAGTTCTGGCGGGAACGTGACGCCGCATCGGGGTGGCGGTTGGAAACCTCACGCCGGGGGTGAGGCGCGGTGCGGGACGGTCACCTCGCCGCGGTGAGGTGACGTTCCAGCACCGGGGTGAGGACGTCCCGGGCGTCGGTGAACGGTGCGGTGCTCTGCAACGCCCTGCTCTGCACGATGGCCCCCTCGATCACCGACAGCAGCAGGCCCGCCGTCGCGCGGGCGTCGGCCCGGGCGAACCCGGCGGCGGCGAGACCGTCGGCGAGGACCGTGGCCCACGCGGCGAACGCCTGCCCGGACGCGGCCCGCACCGGCGGGTTCTCCTCGTCGAGCGCAGCAGCCATCATGAACGATCCGAGCCGGTGGTCGCCGGAGTCGAGGGGTTCGCGCCAGAACGCGAACAGGTCGTCGAGCCACTGCGCGGCGGACGGGGCCGTGGGGAGACGCTCGACGGTCGCGGTGAGGTGGGAGGAGACCAGTCTCGTCACGATGCGGGTGGCCGTCTCGACGAGCTCACCCTTGCCGCCTGGGAAATGGTGATACAGCGAGTTGCGCGACGTGTTGCTGCGTTTGAGCAGTTCAGCGAGGCCGGCGGCGTGGACACCGACCTCCTGGACCATCGAGATGGTGTTCGCGAGCAGCCGGGCGCGTGGCCTGGGCGTGGTCAATCCGAGCCCCTTCCGAGCTTGTGTGAACCGATCGGTTCATGTTAGCTGGTACGCACGACGTGAACCGATCGGTTCACACGGAGAGGATCACCATGCCCGCCATCGCCACCGCAGCCACCACCTCCCACGCCGCCATCCTCGGAATCGGCGCGTACCGGCCGCGCCGCGTCGTACCCAACGCGGAGATCGTCGACCTCATCGACTCGTCCGACGAATGGATCCGCACCCGCTCCGGCATCACCTCCCGGCGCTGGGCGCAGGACGACGAAACGATCGTCTCGATGAGCGTGGCCGCCGCCCGCGACGCACTGGCCGCCGCGGGCATCGACGCCGAACGCATCGACGCGGTCGTCCTGGCGACGTCGTCGCAGATGGTGCTCGGACCGTCGGCCGGAGCGGTCGTGGCATCGGAACTCGGCATGCACGACACCGCGGCGTTCGACATCTCCGCCGGATGCGCCGGCTTCTGCTACGCCCTCGGCAACGCCGCCGGACTCGTCCGCTCCGGCCAGGCCCGCCACGTGCTGGTCATCGGCGTCGAGCGACTGTCGGACCTGCTCGACCCCACCGACCGCACCTGCGCATTCATCTTCGCCGACGGCGCCGGAGCCGTCGTCGTGGGCCCGTCCGACACCGAAGGCATCGGGCCGGTCGCGTGGGGATCGGACGGCACCCAGACCGCAGCCATCAAACAGGACAAGGACTTCAAGACGTTCTTCACCGAAGTCGCCGAAGCCGCAGGCAGCGGCACCGCACCCGAACGCCCCTACATCCGCATGAACGGCGCCGCCGTGTTCCGCTGGGCCGTCACCTTCCTCGAGAAGGCATGTCGCGGGGCGTTGGACAAGGCCGGCGTCACAGTCGACGACCTCGACGCCTTCGTCCCCCACCAGGCCAACAGCCGCATCACCGATGCCCTCGTACGCGCCCTGTCGCTGCCCGACTCCGTCGCGGTCGCCCGCGACATCGCCGAAACCGGAAACACCAGCGCCGCCTCCATTCCCATGGCGATGGAACAGATCCTCCGGTCCGGTGCGGCGAAGCCGGGCGACACCGCCCTCCTCGTCGGATTCGGTGCGGGCCTCGCCTACGCCGGTCAGGTCGTCACCCTGCCGCCGCTGGCCTGACACCCCGCCCACCCTCGGCCGGCCGCCGAATTCGCTTCCGCCTCCGGCGGACTGAGCGAATGTATCGTTTGCTCGATTGAATCGAGCAAACGATACATTCGCTCACCGGCGCGTGTACTCCTGCGCGGGATCACGGTAGATCTGCTCGTCTTTCCACGCTCGATGTTCGTGGCGACGGCCGCGGCGTCGAAGGGGGGTTCCGTCGTGGAAGGTGACGTCGCCGCGGAGTTTCAGATCGAGATGCGTGCCGTCCGGCGCGAGCCTCACCGAGGGTGTGTCGGCGCGGCCGGTGATGGCGATCGGCTCGGTGTCTTCCGACAGTTCTTTGCGCACGAGGGTGTCGTTGTTGCCCAGCTTGCGTTCGCGAAGCCAGTCGATCACCTCGGCGGCGGCGAACTTCTCCTGCTGCGCATCGATGCGCACGGGCTGCGGAAACGGCCGGCCGGTGCCGCTGTAGCGGGTGCGCCACACAGAAACGACGGGTCGCTGCCCTCCCGCCAGCGACGCGATGTCCCTCTTGGTGAGGAGCAGGGCAGGTTCATCAAGCACGTGATCTGCCCCTTTCAGTCGTGTTGGCAGCGCGTTGTCGCGTTCGTCCCGAGAAGCTATCGGGATACTCGGACACGAACATTGCAGGGTTCGATATCCCCCCTTATCGGATGATTTCTCGCTCTCCTCCCCACGCTCCCAGCACGATCGGCGCAGCATAGACAACGAGGAGGAACAGAATGATCGCTGCCATCCACATCCGCCAGACCCACACCGGCCCGAGCGCCCTGACCTGCGCCGTTCTTGCCACCGATACCGACGCCGCCCTGTTCATCAGGGAGGGCCACGAAGACAGCGATCGCAACCTCGCCGGCCTCGACGCCTTTGCCGCCCTCTACGAACAGGCACGCGATTCGTCCGCTCGTCTCCACATCTCCGATACCGGTCTCCGGCGCGCCCTGACGGCCGTGTCGGACTCATTCCCTGCCGTCGCCTTCGTCGACACTCCCTTCGGCCCGTTCGGCACGCTGCTGCGAAACGCATCCGACACCATCGACGCACACGTCACGGCACTGCACGCCGAGGCGATTGCACGTGAGGAAGCAGCCCGCGCTGCGCTGCCGCCGCTGGTTGTGGCCACCGACGCATCCAAGGGTAGGAACATCCGCGGCACCGGCCTCGGTTGCATCTCCGAGACCGGCGCCCGCCGCATGCACATGGCGCCCGAGGCTCGCTCGATCCTGGAGGGCGAACTGCTCGCCATCGAGATGGCAACCACCAAGTTCTCCGACCGCGACCTACACGTCCTCACCGACAGCCGCCTGGCGATCGCGTGCCTCAACGGCTCATACGAGGGACGTCCCGGAGTTTCCGCGGTCGTCGACCGCATCCATCGCTCGATCCGAGGCCGTTCGGTGCGTTTCGACTGGGTCCGCGGACACGATGGTCACCCGCTCAACGAAGCCGCGCACCGTCTCGCCGTGGCAGCGCGACGGTGCCACGACGCGAATGTCTCACCCGCGGTGGCAGCAGAGATCTCCGACAACATCGCTGCCTCGCTCGATGAATCACGTTCGGTCACAGCGTGAACGAACCGAATACGCACCGACACTCCGAACCGAAGGAAAACTCGATGAACCTCACCACCGGATGGCATCCCGACCCGCAGAACCCCGACTCCGAACGCTGGTGGGACGGCCAGCGATGGGGCGAGCAGACCCGACCCAACGCTGCTGCCGCGATCTCCCCGGCCGACCGGCGCTACAGAGCCAATCTGATAGCCGCGCTCGTCGCGAGTGCCGGAATCATCATCGGCAGCCTGGGTCCGTGGGCGAACTTCTTCGCGTTCACCAAGAACGGAACGGAGGGCGACGGCATCATCACCCTGGTCCTTGGCGCGGTGGCCACGGCGTTACTGTTCGTTCGGTTCTCCCGGGAGGGCAACACCAAGGCTGCGCTGCGCTGGATTGCCCCTGCCATGGGAGTGATCTGCCTGGTTATGGCGATCTACGACTTGTTCGAGGTCTCGTCTATCACCGGCGAGTTCTTCGGGGAAACAGTCGGTGTCCAGATCGGGTGGGGATTGTGGCTGCTGCTGCTCTCGTCTGCAGTGCTGTGCTTGACATCGTCATCCATCTCGAGGCGACCGGCGAACCTCTGATCCCCACGCAGCAAGAGGACCAACGTTGCAGCAGGGACGTCCTCGAATACGAAGACGCCAAGCAAACCGAACAGAGCCGGGCGTTCGAGCGCTTGCGCGCCCTCGAAGACGAACTCGGTATCAACGACTGAGCGCAACGGTGACGCTCGAGAAGGCGGTCGACAATTCGGCGTTCCTGATCGAGTGCACCCCGGGCTATTACAACGGGGAGGGGACGCGCACGACGTCATCGTCGTACGCGCCCGGCCCCGACGCGTTCCACCGTGTGATCTCGCAGTGGTGCGAGGGCGACATGAGCGATGTCCTCGTCCCCGCGCCCAGCGACGAGATCAGTCCTTCGGACCACCGGCAACGTAGATGACCTGGCCGGAGACGAACCCGGCGCCCTCGGAGGCGAGGAACGACGCGGTGTGCGCGATGTCGTCGGGGTTACCGACCCGTGCGACGGGGATCATCGACGCCGCGGCCTTCTTGTAGTCCTCGAAGGGAACACCGACGCGTTCTGCGGTGGCAGCGGTCATCTCCGTCTCGATGAACCCGGGGGCGATCGCGTTGGCGGTGACACCGAACTTGCCGAGCTCGACGGACAGGGTCTTGGTGAACCCCTGCATGCCGGCCTTCGCCGCCGAGTAGTTCGCCTGCCCACGGTTTCCTTGCGCGGACGTGCTCGACAGGTTGACGATGCGACCGAACTTGTTGTCCACCATGTACTTCTGGGTGGCCCGAGACATCAGGAAGGCACCGCGCAGGTGCACGCTCATCACGGCGTCCCAGTCCTCGACGGTCATCTTGAACAGCAGGTTGTCGCGGGTGATCCCGGCGTTGTTGATCAGCACCGTGGGTTCGCCGAGTTCGGTGGCGATCTTCTCGACGGCCGCGGCCACCGACTCCTCGTCGGCGACGTTCGCGCCGACGGCGAGCGCCCTGCCGCCCGCGGCCTCGATCGCGGCGACGGTGTCGGCGCATGCTGCGGCATCGAGGTCGAGCACGGCGACCTGCATGCCGTCGGATGCGAGACGCTTGGCGACGGCCGCGCCGATGCCGCGCGCGGCGCCGGTGACGATGGCGGTACGAACTGCAGAACTCACTTCGGGAAACCTCCTGTTGTGTGGGTGCCGTGCGGGGTGGGTCGCGTCAGGTGAGGGTGAGCCCGCCGTCGACGGGGATGGTCTGCCCCGTCACGTATGCCGCCGCCGAGGACGCCAACCACACTGCGGTCGCGGCGATCTCGGCAGGATCTCCGGTGCGGCCCAGGATGATTCGCGGCTTCATGCTGTCGAGGTATCCGGGCGGGTATTCGTCGGTCATCTCGGTCGCGAAGAATCCGGGTGCGATCGCGTTGACACGGATGCCTTTGCGGGCACCCCACTGCTGCGCGAGGTCGCGGGTCAGGCCTATGACGCCGGCCTTGCTGGCCGAGTAGGCGGCCTGCGGCAGCCCCGCGGTGGTCAGGCCGAGGACGGAGGAGATGTTGACGACGGAGCTGCCGGGGCGCATGACACGACCGGCGGCCTGCGCCGCCCAGTACGACCCGTTGAGGTTGATGTCGATGACGCGACGGAACTGGTCGGGGGTCTCCTTCGTCGCCGGGACGGCGGTGCCGATCCCGGCGTTGTTGACGAGGACGTCCACCGAGCCGAGTTCCGCGACGGCGACGTCGACCATGCGCTGCGCCTGGTCGGGGTCGGCGATGTCGGTTTCGACGGTGACGGCTCGGCGACCGGCGGCCCGGACGAGCTCGGCGGTCCGTTCGAGCCGGTCGGCGCGCCGTGCCGCGAGGACCACGTCGGCTCCGGCCTCCGCGAACGCCTGCGCGAAGGCGACTCCCAGCCCGGAGGACGCTCCGGTGACGATCGCGACGCGATCGTCGAGGCGGAACTTGTCGAGTACGGACATGCGCGATCTCCTCGTTGTGACGGGGCTACACCCGTGTATAGCCCACCGGACTTGCGTTCGCAAACGATTGCATTTCGAAAAGCACGAGGCCGCACGCCTTTTCAGACGTGCGGCCTCATGGTGTGTTCGGTCGAACCTATGGTTCGACGACGAGGGGCATCAGCTCAGGCGCTCGATCACCATTGCCATGCCCTGGCCACCACCGACACACATGGTCTCGAGGCCGTACTGCTTGTCCTGCGTACGCAGGTTGTTGATCAGGGTGTTCGTGATGCGCGCACCCGTCATGCCGAACGGGTGACCCAGCGCGATGGCACCGCCGGAGACGTTGAGCTTGTCCTCGTCGATTCCCAGCTCACGGGCCGAGCCGAGCACCTGCACCGCGAACGCCTCGTTGATCTCGAACAGGTCGATGTCCGAGACGCCGAGCCCGGCGTTGGCGAGCGCCTTCTTGGTGGCCTCGATCGGGCCGAGGCCCATGATCTCCGGCGACAGACCCGACACGCCGGTGGAGACGACCCGCGCGAGCGGGGTCAGGCCCAGGGCCTTCGCCTTCGTGTCGGACATGATGACCAGTGCGGCCGCACCGTCGTTGAGCGGGCACGCGTTGCCGGCGGTGATGGTGCCGTCGGGACGGAACACCGGCTTGAGCTGGCTGACCGCCTCGTAGGTGGTACCGGCGCGCGGGCCGTCGTCGGTGGAGACGACGGTGCCGTCGGCGAGGGTCACCGGGGTGATCTCCCGCTCGAAGAAGCCGGCCTTGATGGCTTCCTCGGCGCGGTTCTGCGAGCGCACGCCCCAGCGGTCCTGGTCCTCACGGGAGATCCCGGTGTGCGACGCGACGTTCTCCGCGGTCTGGCCCATCGCCAGGTACACGTCGGGCAGCAGGCCCTCCTCGCGCGGATCGGTCCACGCGACGCCGCCCTCGGCGAGCTTGGCGCTGCGCGCCTGCGCGTCGTCGAACAGCGGGTTCTTGGTGTCGGGCAGGCCGTCGGCGTTGCCGGTGACGAAGCTGGACACCGACTCGACACCGGCGGAGATGAACACGTCGCCCTCGCCGGCCTTGATGGCGTGCAGCGCCATGCGAGTGGTCTGCAGCGACGACGAGCAGTACCGGTTGACGGTCACGCCGGGCAGGAAGTCGTAGCCGAGTTCGACCGCGACGACGCGCGCCATGTTGAAGCCCGACTGTCCTGCGGGCTGGCCGCAGCCGAGCATCAGGTCGTCGATCTCGCGGGGATCGAGTTCGGGCACCTTCGCCAGGGCGGCGGCGACCATCTGGGTGGCCAGATCGTCCGGGCGGACGGTCTTGAGCGAGCCCTTCATTGCGCGCCCGATGGGCGAGCGAACGGCGGACACGATGACGGCTTCGGGCATCACAGCTCCTCGTTGTAGTCGCTCCCGGGCACTACAGTCCCAGGTCGCGGCCGATGAGTTCCTTCATGATCTCGTTGGTTCCGGCCCAGATCTTCGTCACACGGGCGTCCTTCCAGGCACGGGCCACACGATATTCGTTCATGAAACCGTAGCCGCCGTGGATCTGCACGCAGGCGTCCAATACCTCTGACTGGGATTGCGCGCTCCACCACTTCGCCTTGGCTGCGTCGACCGCGGTCAGCTCGCCATCGGCGTGGGCCTCGACCGCCTGGTCGACGTACGCTTCGGCGACCTCGATCTTGGTGACGAGCTCGGCGAGCAGGAACTTGTTGTACTGCATCGTGCCGATGGCCCGACCGAACGCCTTGCGCTCCTTCGAGTACTCGATGGTCTCGAGGAGGATCTGCTTGGCGTGGTGCACGTTGTTGACGGCGGAGCCGAGGCGTTCCTGCGGCAGCAGCTTCATCATCGAGATGAAGCCCATGCCCTCCTCGCCGAGCAGGTTGGCGTGGGGGACGCGGACGTCCTCGAAGAACAGCTCGGCGGTGTCGGCCTCGGGCTGTCCGACCTTGTCGAGCTTGCGACCGTTCTCGAAGCCCTTCATGCCGCGCTCGACGACGAACAGCGAGATGCCCTTCGCACCCTTGCTCGGGTCGGTGCGGGCGGCGACGACGACGAGGTCGCAGTTGTAGCCGTTGGTGATGAAGGTCTTCGCCCCGTTGAGCACCCAGTCGTCGCCGTCGCGGACGGCGGTGGTCTTCAGGTTCGCGAGGTCGGAGCCGCCGGACGGCTCGGTCATCCCGATGGCGCAGATCAACTCACCGGACGCGCAACGGGGCAGCCAGCGTTCGCGCTGCTCCTCGTTACCGAGGTGGACGATGTACGGGACGGTGATGTCCGAGTGGATGCCGAACGACGACGACAGCGCCATGTTCGCACGGGCCAGCTCTTCGGCGGCGATCGCGTTGAAGCGGTAGTCACCCGCCTCGCTGCCACCGAACCGCTCGGGGATCTCGAGTCCGAGAAGTCCCGCCTTGCCCGCTTCCAGCCAGATATCGCGCGGGATCTCGTGTCGCTCGATGAGCTCTTCCGCGCGGGACAGTACGAACCTGTTCACGAATTCGCGGACGGACTCGCGGAACGCCTCGTGGTCGGGGCCGTACAGGGTGCGTCGCATTCAACCGCTCCTCAATAGATAAGCACCTGCTTAGATTCTAAGCGCCTGCTTATAGTATTCGTTGTGGTTTGCTTGTCAACCACAGCTCAACGAGGAGGCCGGTACGACGTGAACGCGCCCAGGAACGCGGTGGACGGCAGCGGCGTGATCAGCGGCAGCAAGGCCGCGGCACGGCTGCGGGAGGCCGCCGTCGAAGCGTTCGCGGAGAACGGCTACGGCGGCACCACCACCCGCCAGATCGCCGGGCGCCTCGACATGAGTCCCGCCGCGATGTATCCGCACTACCGCTCCAAGGAAGAGCTGCTCTACGCGATCACCTACGAGGGCCACGACCTCGCGCTGCGGGTCGTGCAGGACGCCGACCTCCCCGACGCCGACCCCACCACCCGCCTGACCTCGATCATCGGGCAGTTCGCCGCGTGGCAGGCCGAGAATCACGGGCGCGCCCGCGTCATCCAGTACGAACTGACCGCGCTCGCCCCCGAGCACTACCGCGTCATCACCGGACTGCGCCGGCAGACCACACAGGTGGTGCGCGACATCGTCGAAGCCGGACTCGACAGCGGCGAATTCACCGTGCCCGACGCCGAAGGAGTCACGCTCGCCCTCATGTCGCTGTGCGTCGACATCTGCCGGTGGTACCCGTCGGGGCGATACAACGAACCCGCGACGATCGGCGCGCTCTACAGCGACCTCGCGTTGCGTCTCGTCGGGGCCCTACCCCACCCCTGAATCGGTCGGGCAAACCGGACAGCACACGGGAGCCGGCTGCGCTACGATCTGCGCGACCGGACGGGATCGACGGACGATCCCGGGCACCGTGTCACCAGGGGAGCAGACGACTTCAGGGATCGGGGGGATCCATGACACCGACACACACGTACCTCGACGTCACTTCGAGTGCCGCGACCGAACCGGACACCGGCGACGCATCCCGCGAACACATCGTCGACGAAGTTCGGGGAGCATGACCGTGTCGGAGAACGGATCCTTCGTCGACGAACTCATCGCCGCCCTCGGCGGGCCCCTTACCACGCTGCACGAACTCCAGGTTCGGTATGAGGTTCTCCTGTTCGGCCTGCACAACGGGTTCGATCCCGACTACATCCACACGTTCGAGCACTTCCCCGGATGGGACTTCCCCCAGATTCAGCAGCAGACTCAGTCGATCCGCCCCGAGACGATGTCCGCCTTCGCCACGGACTGGGGCGCACTCGGCGCGTCGGCCTCGACGATCGTACTGGACCGGGCACCGCGGATGTACGAATTGTTCGAAAGTTGGTTGGGCGGTGCCGGTGCGGAAGCCGCAACGACCACCCGGCTCTTGAACGACTCGGCCACAGAACTGTTCAACGCGTGCACGGCAGTCTCCACGAAGGCGGAGCTCGCCGCCAGCGTCGCCGAGCACGTGAAAACGCAGATGCCCGCACCGACGCCGGACACCATCCTGCTGCTGCCCTCATCGGGCGCCGACGCAGCCGCCATCGCGGAGGAGGCGCACCAGGAGGCGATCCGGCTGATGGAAACCGTGTACAAGCCGTACTACCGGGATTCGGGATCCGAGGTGCCGGTCCTCCCCTCGCCGTACAGCACAGCGACCTCCGACTACGACGATTCCGGTGGAGGATCCGTCCGGGGACAATCGGTGTCCGGCGGAACCACCGCCGCCGACGGGTCCGCCGGATCCGCCCCGGACTCCAGCACGGCGCCGTCGGCGCAGGGAAGTACCACCGCCACGACCGGTAGCGGAAATCCGGACACACGACCGGACGGCACCGGTTCGGGCACCGGATCCGGTTCGGGCACCGGACAGGGTGCACCCACCGATCCGGCCGTGACCGCGCCCGCATCGACCCTTCCCGGCGCCACTGGAACAACCGGTCAACCGTACGGCTCCACCCTCGGACACCCCGGATCCGGTACTGCAGGCAGCGGATACGGAGGTGGCCACGCGGGTGGCCCGTCCACGCTCGGCCCCGGCGCGACCGGTGGTGTCGGCGTCCCCACCGCAGCGTCCAGCCCGCCCGCCACCGCACCGTCCTCCGGTACCGCGGCCCGCACCGGCATGCGCCCGATGGGCATGTACCCGGGCATGGTTCCTCCCGGCCGGAACGACGCGGGCGAAACCCGGCAGAACTCCGGGTACCTCGTCACCAACGAGAACGGAAACGAACTGATCGGCGACCTGCCGAACACCGTCCCACCGGTACTGGGGGTGGATCCGCTGTGAACCGCACCGTCACGCTCGACCAGTTCCTGTCGCTGTGGACGGCTGTCGGCGGCGACCGCTTCCCCTTTCCGTTGCGGTATCGCACCCCCGCGAAATGGGAGGACGAGCATGCCGCGCACATGCACGCCGCCGATGACTGGTGCCGTGCACATCGCGACATCCATCTCGACCGCGCGATCCGCCTACTGCACTCCGGTCATATCTCGGTGGAGATGTACGGGCAGCACGGCGACCGCGACATCCGGGTCCGGGCCGCCTGCGGCGACACGCTCGCGATGCTCGCCGTACAACGCGACGACCGCGCGATCGACCTCACGACGACGTCGGCCGACACGCTCGCCTCAGCCGTCCTCACCGAGATCCCCGCCGCGACGCCCGGTCGCGAGCCGTCGAGCTCGGCGCCCACACGACAGTTGTCGGAACCCACGGACTTCCGGTCGGTGCGGGTCGGACTCGTCGACGACGGACCGCGGGCACTGCGGCATCTGCTGACACTGGAACGATCCGGGTGGGGCAACATCCGCGTCCTCGTCACCGACGCGGTGGGCCGCACCACCGGCATCGCCGACGTCGGGTGGATCGACGTGGCGGGCGACGGACGCTACCTGCTCACCACCGGCACCCATACGACAGCGTCACCGGCATCGTCGAGCACGATGCAGGCCGAGCTGTCGCGAGTGCTCACGAACGCGCGGCGGCGACGCCGCGGAGAGGTCCGTCTGCCCGGTGACGGGTCCGCGCACACTCACGCGGACCGACGCGCGGACTTCCCGTGACCGGGGCACGATCTCACCGACGAGATCCGTGAAAGAAGCGTCGGGGTTTGTCTTTCGGAGTGCTGCCTCGATACAGGCATCCACCCCCCGGAACGCGTCCTGCCCCTACCGGTCACCCTCCGCGCTCCGGAGACGCCGAACGAACTCGAACTCCTCACCGAGGAACGCCTCACCTCCACCCTTGATCGCGTCACGCAACTGAATGTATGCCTCGATGAACTGCCCGAAACGCTCGTAAGCTGCCGCGGGATGACCTATCGCCTTACGCCCGAACCCCGCAGCGAGCTGCCTGGCCGACTCGAAGTCCCCGAATCCCTTCGGCTCGGCAAGGTAGCGTGTCTTTTTCCGGGCCGCTTCCAGTTCCGTAATGATCTCATTGCAGATTCCGACGAGCTCCTCGATCGCAGCCGGATCGAGCTTGACGAAATCACCCAACGTACAGCCCCCTTCCGATGATGTGCCTCGAACGCGGAATCAGGGTTCCAGGAACGGCTCCAGTGTGGCGATGAATTCGTCGACGCCGATACACCACTCGTCGACGGGAAGCGGCTTCTTGGAATAGGTCGTCGTCGAATACAAATAGTGCACTGTCCCGAAGTCCGTGGACAACACATAGGTGCATTCGCCTTCGAACGCCTCGTTGATCTCGATGACCCCCGGCCTGCCGTTGACCTCGGTAGGAGTGGCATACTGCCCGTCCTTCTCGAGCTCTTCCTCGAGAGTGACATTCGCGGAGAGAATGGTCAGGTAGTGGCGTCGAGGACTGTCCAGAGGCGCATTGCTCACATAAAGGCACCCGAGGAATGTGTGGGTTCCCATGGGGTACGCGAGTTCGTCCTTGTCCGCCGCATCGAAACCGAAACCGATGAGAACATCGTCGGGAATGTCGAGACACGGATCGAACGTCACCGGCGGCCGACCCGAATTGTCGGTGGCCCGAGGAACACGCGTGGTCGTCGTCGGAGTCGATGTCGATGTCGCTGCCTCGGCAGCGACAGGCGCAGGTTCGACACTCGGACTGCACCCGGCCACCAACAGCGCCGACAGCCCGACCACCGCGTACCCCCACCCAGCCATGCGATCCCCCCGAGTCGATCATGAACGGGCGCGACCATAGCACACTGATCGACGCGACTCAGCCATCGATCCCGGCGGGCGTTCCTGTAACGTGGCCAGGGCTCCGAGCCTGAAGGATGGATGAAGTTGCCTCGTCGAACGGAACCCGTCGATCGTCGGATACGCCGGACACGGGCGGCGTTGTTCACGGCAGCGGTGCGCGTGGTGGGAGAACGCGGCACGACCGAGGTGTCGGTCACTGAATTGGCCGAGGCCGCGGATGTCAGTCGGCGTGTTCTCTACCAGCACTTCGGAGATCGCGATTCCCTACTGGTTGCCGCGACCGTCGATCTGATTGCACAGAACGACTTTTCGGAACTGATTCAGGATCCGGCAGAGCCGGACTCTGCTGTTGCGCTCGCTCGCCGTTTCGCCGACAACCGGAGTTTCTTCCGGGCCGTTCTCACAGGTTCGTGCGCCTACGCCGTTACTCGCACCGTGGCCGAATTGGTCCGCCCCCACAGCATCGCGTCCGCCCGCCGGCGGTTCGCAGACATCGACGACCGACTCGCGGGCGACATAGCCGACTACTTCACCGGCGGCACGATCATGGCCCTGACCCGTTGGCTGTGCGAAGGGCCGGACCCCTTGGATCCGAAGTCTTTCGTCGCAAGCCTCGTGCGTGTTCAGGATGCGATCTCCCACCCGGCGTGAGTTCGATTCGCAACAGACCGAACCGATCTCGACCGTACTCCTGTTCGATGCATGTCGATTTCACTCTGCTGTAGGCGAACCCGACGTCCGTTGAATTCACCTCGGACATACGGGCGACCCGCGACACCCCTCACCACCATCATGAAGTAACACTTGTGCATTTGCGCACACTCGTGCATTATCGCTGCATGTGCAGCACTCGTCCCCGGACCGACCACCGGGTACCGACGGCCGACCGCACCGGCTGATCGGATACCCACGGCCGACCGACCAGCCCGGTGATCAACCGCCCCGGCGCTCCACGGGAATCCCCGGCTCGTCATCGCTTCCGTGTCCTGCACCCGACCGTTCACCCTCGAAGGAGTACCCATGAAAACTGCGACTCGTACGGCCTGCGCGATCGCCGCGCTGACGGCGCTCCTCCACCCGACCGTCGCAACTGCTGCGCCCATCGACGACACGGTGGACGCGGAGTACGTGTCGCTGGGTGACTCGTACGCTGCTGCCGGCTCCTTCCTCACGTTGTCCGACCCACTTCCCCGCAGGGCGACGACGTGTGTGAACTCCTCCGACGACATCGGACATCTCGTGGCCGAGCAGATGGGGGTGTCCTTCGAGGACGCAGCATGCAACGGTGCTTCGACCGTCGACATCATCTCGGGCAGCACTCTGGGATTGCAGACCGACGCTCTCTCGGACGCAACGAAGTTCGTCTCCCTCTCGATCGGAGGGAACGACGACGACCTGTTCGGCGAACTCCAGGAAACGTGCTTCCTGTACGCCTTCACCTGCACCCAGGAGGCACGAGACGACATCGAACGCAAACTCGACGCCCTGGGACCCCGACTCGACGTCGCCTACGCAGCCGTCCGGTCCCACGCACCGAATGCCCAGGTGGTGGTGGCCGGATATCCGCGAATCTTCCCCGATGACGCCGACGGCTGCTTCATGGACGTCGTCGCGACACAGGAGGGAGTGGACTACCTCAATCATGTCCAGGACAGACTCAACGGCGAAATCGCCGCTGCCGCAGAGCGTGCAGGATTCAGCATGGTTGCCCGATGGGGCGACGGCAGCAACTCGATCTGCGCACCGGACGGGCAGCGCCATGTTTCCCTCACTGGTGTGGGTCCGTCGGACAACGGAATTCCCCTTCACCTGACTCTGCTGGGCCGTCAGCACCAGGCAGACCTGATAGTTCGGGAGTTCCGCCGCTGAACAAATCGGTCATCACCTCGTCGGGGTGACAGGCCGTCTCCGCGATCCATCCACGATCGATGGGTTCCCTCCCACTCTCAATCTATAGCGCACCCCGGGGCTTGCCGCAAGGCCGGGGTGGGGGTGCAGAATCGCTGCTCCGGGCCGGGTGAGGTCCGGGAATCGAGTGGAACGGGGCAGCTGTGATCGACGTGATCGTCGTCGGCGCGGGACCGACAGGAGCGATGCTCGCGAGCGAACTGCAACTGCGCGGCGTGCAGACGCTGGTGCTGGAGAAGGAGAACGAACCCCCGAAAGAGGTGCGCGCACTGGGCCTTCACGTGCGCAGCATCGAAATCATGGATCAGCGCGGCATTCTCGACCGCTTCCTCGAGCTGGGAACCGTGCACGAACTCGCCGGCTTCTTCGCCGGCATGGCCAAACCGAAACCGGTGGGACTGGACACCGCCCACGACTATGTGCTCGGACTGCCCCAACCGCAGATCGACCGGCTGCTCACCGAGCACGCCGTCGAGCTCGGCGCGCAGGTCAGTCGCGGTACCGAGGTGACCGGCCTGTCGCAGGACGACGACGGCGTCACCGTCGAACTCGCCGACCGGGCCCGCGTGCGGGCCCGGTTCGTCGTGGGCTGCGACGGCGGGCGCAGCACCGTCCGCAAGCTGCTGGGCGTCGGCTTCCCGGGCGAGGCCTCGACCGCGGACACCCTTCTCGGCGAGATGGAGGTGACAGCACCCGCAGAGGAGGTGCAGGCGGTCGTCGCGCGGGTTCGCGAAACACAGAAACGGTTCGGTCTCGGACCGCTCGGCGGCGGCATGTACCGCGTCGTCGTACCCGCCGCCGACCTGCGGGACGGACGTGCGGCCCCGACGTTGGACGACTTCGCGACACAGCTGCGTGCCGTCGCCGGCACGGACTTCGGTGTGCATTCACCGAGGTGGCTGTCGCGCTTCGGCAACGCGACACGTCTGGCCGAGCACTACCGGGTGGGCCGGGTGCTCCTCGCCGGTGATGCCGCACACGTGCACCCACCGGCCGGGGGCCAAGGCCTCAACCTGGGTATCCAGGACGCCTTCAACCTGGGCTGGAAGCTCGCGACCGCACTCTCCGGACGCGCACCCGACGGTCTGCTCGACAGTTACGAGACCGAACGTCGCCCGGTGGCCGCCGACGTACTCGACAACACCCGCGCGCAGATGGAACTGATGTCCACCGAACCCGGAGCGCAGGCGGTCCGCCGCCTGGTGTCGGACCTGATGGACCTGAACGCGGTGAACCGGTACCTGATCGAGAAGATCACCGCGATCTCGGTGCGCTACGACCTCGGCGACGGACACGAACTGCTCGGACGCAGGCTGCGCGACGTCCAACTGCCCGACGGACGGTTGTACGAATCGATGCGTGACGGTCGCGGGGTGTTGCTCGACGACACCGGCGACCTGTCCGTCGACGGGTGGGCGGACCGCGTCCGGCACGTCGTCCACCGCGGCGACGCACCGGCGATGTTGCTGCGTCCCGACGGGCACGTCGCATGGGTCGGGGACGACCGGGAATCACTGCCCGCCGCGCTCTCGATGTGGTTCGGCGAGAAAGGAACCGCGTGACCGACCACGACCCGACCACCAGCTACGACAACGAGTTGGAATCCGAACGGCGGTACGTGACGGCCCTGCACGCACGTGTCGACGCCGAGCGCATCGTTGCGCAGCGCCGGTACACCGCGGCGCTGCGCAACGATGCGGCGTCGCCGATGGAACGCGACGTCGAGGTGCGTGCGCTCGCACGACAGATCCGACGACTCGATGCCGCAGACGACAACCTGTGCTTCGGGCGTCTCGATTCCGACGACGGCGAATGCTCGTACGTCGGACGGATCGGCCTGTTCGACGAATCCGACGACCACACACCGCTGCTGATCGACTGGCGTGCACCTGCCGCACGCCCGTTCTACACCGCGACCGGCGCTCACCCCGAGGGTCTTCGCCGACGGCGTAGATTCCGCAGCCGCGGTCGCGTCGTCACCGGACTCACCGACGAACACCTCGGTGATCCCCGCCACGAGGACGTCGGGCGCGATGCCGAGTCCGCGCTTCTCGCCGCGGTGAATGCTCCACGCGGCGAAGGCATGCGCGACATCGTCGCGACCATCCAGGCCGAACAGGACGCGATCATCCGGCTCGACCACCCCGGTGTCCTCGTCGTCGAGGGCGGTCCCGGAACCGGGAAGACCGCGGTGGCGTTACACCGAGTCGCGTACCTCCTGTACACGCAGCGGCAGCGGATGGAGCGGCACGGCGTTCTGGTCGTCGGGCCGAATCCTGTTTTTCTGAACCATATTTCGCGGGTACTCCCGTCGCTCGGCGAATCGGATGTGGTGTTCACGACGACGGGAGGGTTGTTTCCGGGGCTGCACGTGACCGCGGAGGACGCACCCGGCGCCGCGACCCTCAAGGGAGCCCTGGAGATCCTCGACGTACTCGCCGCCGCCGTCGCCCACCGTCAGCGCCTACCCGAGCGGCCGATCACGATCGGATTGTCCGACACCACCGTGCGCCTGGACCCGGACATCGCCGAATGGGCACGCGACGAGGCCCGCGCGAGCGGTCGGCCACACAACGAGGCACGCGCGGTGTTCGAGGAGATCGTCACGTGGGCGCTCACCGAACGGGCGATCACGAAGATCGGGCATGGCTGGCTCGACCGCAACGATCATGTTGCGAGAGAACAATTCCGACGGGATCTCGTCGCCGAACTGGCCTCCCACGACACGTACGTTGCGGCAACCGAGGCATGCTGGCCGATTCTGACCCCGGAATCGTTGCTGGCGGAGCTCTACACGTCCCGGGAACTGCTCGCTGCGGCGGGTGCCGACGAAACCCTGTGGCGCACCGACGGCGCGGCGTGGACGGTCTCGGACGTACCGCTGCTCGACGAACTGGCCGACGTCCTGGGGTCGGCGCCATCCGACGGTGGCAGCACCGAACGTCGCAGCCGGGCCGACACCGAGTATGCGGCGGGCGTGCTCGATCTGTTGGTGGACCGCACCGATCACATGGACGACGAAGACCACCTCTTCGCCACCGACCTGCTGTACGCGGAGGATCTCGCCGACCGGTTCGTCGCGCGCGACACCCGTGACGTCGCGGAGCGCGCCGCCGCCGACCGGGAGTGGACGTACCGGCACGTGGTGGTCGACGAGGCGCAGGAACTGTCGGCGATGGACTGGCGGGTCCTGATGCGTCGGTGCCCCGACCGGTCGTTCACCGTCGTCGGTGATCTCGCGCAGCGCCGCTCACCCGCGGGCGCGACATCGTGGGCGACGATGCTCGACCCCCACGTGCCCGGTCGCTGGGTGTACCGCTCCCTGACCGTGAACTACCGGACACCGTCCGAGATCATGGCGGTCGCGGCGTCGGTGCTCACCGAGTTCGCACCCGGTGCCGCGGTGCCCGAGTCGGTGCGGTCGTGCGGGGTGACACCGTGGGCGAAGAAGGTGACCGACGAGGAACTGCCGCGCGCGGTGGACGAGTTCGTGCGCAGCGAATCGGAACGCCCGGGCACCGCCGTCGTCATCGGCCCACCCGACGTACCCGGAACTGTGCCGGTCGCGGCGACGAAAGGCCTCGAATTCGATTCGGTGCTGGTCGTCGACCCCGACCGCATCCTCGCGGACAGCCCACGCGGCGCCGCGGAACTGTATGTCGCGTTGACACGGGCGACGCAGCGGCTGGGCATCCTGCACCGCGCTCCACTGTCGCGGTCGCGGTTGCGCGGCCCGATCCGTGTCGTGTCGATGTCGGGCACTGCTGCGGAACGGTCCGGTGGACTACCCTGAGTCCATGTCGGACCGTGACCGGACCCCGGACGGGAAGCCGCAGAACGCCCGCCCCCGCGACGCGCTCGGGCGTCCCCTCCCCTACGGCGAGGAGGGCGTCGAGCGGGTTCCCGACGATCTCGAACTCGACCCCGACGAAGCGGTCACCGAGGGGCAGCGGCTACTCGACCACGGGTACCCGTTCCACGCGCACGAGGTGTTCGAATCGGTGTGGAAGACGGGTCCGCCGGAGGAACGCCCACTGTGGCAGGGGCTCGCGCAACTGTCCGTGGGGTTGACCCATCTGCTCCGCGGCAACCCCAAGGGTGCGTTGTCGCTGCTGCGACAGGGGCAGGCCCGCATCCGACACTTCGAGGACGTACCACCGCACGGACTCGACATCGACGGCCTGTCGGCGTGGGCCGATCACCTGATCACCGAAATAGAGAGCGGTGCACCGATTCCCGAACCCCCGACACCCCGCCTGAGGCTACCCTGATGCCGATCCTCCCGATGTTCCCGCTGGGCACGGCGCTGCTGCCCGGCGCCCACCTGCCGCTGCGCGTGTTCGAGCCGCGCTACCAGCAGCTGGTACGCGACTGCATGGCCGCACCCGACGGCCCCCGGTTCGGGGTCGTGCTCATCGCGCGCGGCCACGAAGTCGGCGGCGGCGACGAGCGCACCGACGTCGGAACGGTCGCGCGGATCGTCGTCGACACCGAACTCGGTCGCGGCATGCACACCCTCGAGTGCATCGCCGAGGAACGCATCCGGGTACTGCAGTGGCTCCCGGACGACCCGTATCCGCGGGCCGAGGTGGAATCGTGGCCGGACGAGACGTCGGGGAAGGTCGATCTGAGCTCACTGAACGTGCATCTGGGCCGGTTGTACGGGCTGTTGGATCGACTCACCGACGGCCGGGTCGCGCCGCTTCCACCCGACCTTCCGTCGGACCCGGGCGAGCGGCTGTTCGCCATCGCCCGGTACGTGCCCATGGGCGAAGCCGACCGTCAGGCACTGCTCGAGGCACCCGGCCCCACCGAACGCGTCGCGGTGCTGGTCGATGCGATCACCTCGGCCACCGACCTGGCCGAGTGGCAGCTGAAACACGGCTGAGGTTCCCTCCTCGTCCGTGCCCGAGCGGCGCAATCGGCGCGCGGTGCGAGCGGGCTGCCGCCCACGGCTGATCGGGCTGCCGCCCACGGCTGATCGGGCTGCCGCCCACGGCTGAGCGAATGTATCGTTCGCTCTATTGAATAGAGCGAACGATACATTCGCTCACACCGCCGGAGGCGGAACGGAATTCAGCCGACGATCACGACGTCCAGGGTCCGCGGGCCGTGCACACCCTCGACGCGTTCGAGTTCGATGTCGGAGGTGGCCGACGGACCGCTGATGAGGGTGGTGGGACGCTCCGGCACCAACCGTGCCATGGCCTCCGGCACCCCCACCTCGACGGTCGACAGCGGTACCACACACACGTGGAGGTCGGGCACGAGCGTCAGCGCGCGACGGCCCTGATCGGGGCTGCCGTCGAGGAAGATCGTGCCGGTCTCGGCACACGACACCGTCGACGACGTGACCACCCCGTCGAGCCCCTCGAGTTCCGGCGCGGGAACGTCGGAGCTGTCGACGACGACCTCGCCGCCGTACTTCGACAACCACGATGCGTCGAGGCCCGCGGGGACACCGACCCTGCGGGCGTTGCGGTCGGCGAGTACCTTCGCGAGGGTCGCCGGCAACTCCTCGGCGGTGCTGCGGTGCACGTTCGCCTTGTAGTCGACGAGCCGGTCGACGAACAACTCGATCAGCTCGGCGTCGGGCAGCGTCCGTCCCGTGCGATAGTTGCGGGGCACCGTCACCGTCGTGGACGGTGCGAGTTCACGGGCCGCCCTGATCCGGTCGAGGATCACGTCCTTCGCGGTCACGAGCGTCCACCTTCCGTGCGGGCCTGTTCGACGGCGCTCCGCCCCTCCTCGGAATTCCACCACTGGCGGAACGTCTGCGTCGGCGGAGCCGGGAAATCGCGGGCGTCCGTCCAGCCACCGACCGACCCCGGCAGCCAGGTGATCTGGCCGCGTTTGTCGGCGAGGAGCCGAGCCAGACGCGCCCCCTTCTGCGCTACCGTCCACCTCTTCGACGACGACATCGCGATCGACGCGGCCTTCATCGCTGCGGCCTCGGGCCCGAACTTCGCGTGCTCGACCTTCTGGTGTCGCAGTTCGACGAGCAACGACGGGATGTCGATCCGCACCGGGCACGCGTCGAAGCACGCACCGCACAGGCTGGACGCGAACGGCAGTGTGGCGTTGGGATCGTCGGGACGGTCCATGCCGGCGAGCTGCGGGGTGAGCACCGCACCGATCGGGCCGGGGTACGTCGATCCGTAGGCGTGACCACCCGCCCGTTCGTAGACGGGGCACACGTTCAGGCAGGCCGAACAGCGGATGCAGCGCAGTGCCTCGCGGCCGATGTCGTCGGCGAGGGTGGCGGTGCGACCGTTGTCGAGGAGGATGAGGTGGAAGTTCTGCGGACCGTCGCCGGGGGTGACGCCCGTCCACATCGAGGTGTAGGGGTTCATGCGCTCACCGGTGGACGAGCGGGGCAGCAGCTGGAAGAACACCTCGAGGTCGCGGAAGGTGGGCAGTAGTTTCTCGATGCCCATCACCGTGATGAGGGTGTCCGGCAGCGTCAGGCACATGCGCCCGTTGCCCTCGGATTCGACGACCGACAGGGTCCCCGTGTCGGCGATACCGAAGTTGGCGCCCGACACCGCGACCGGAACCGTCATGAACTTGTGTCGCAGATACTTTCGGGACGCCTCCGCGAGATGTGCGGGATTGTCGTCGAGAGCGGGGTCGACGCCGTCCATTTCGCGCAGGAAGATGTCGCGGATCTCGGAGCGGTTGCGGTGGATCGCCGGTACCAGGATGTGCGACGGGGTGTCGTGACCGAGTTGGACGATCAGTTCGGCGAGATCCGTTTCGTGCGCGGTGATGCCGCGAGCCTCGAGGTACTCGTTGAGGCCCATCTCCTGGGTGGCCATGGATTTGACCTTGATGACCTCGTCGCTGCCGGTGTCCCGCACCAGCTTCTCGACCAGGGCATTGGCCTCGGTCGCGTCGGCCGCCCAGTGCACGACGCCGCCGCGCGCGGTGACGGCGTCCTCGAATTGTTCGAGCAGTTCGGGCAATCGGGACAGGACGTCGTTCTTGATCGCTTCGCCCGCGAGCCGCAGTTCTTCCCAGTCGGGGAGTTCTTCGGTGACGCGCAGTCGTTTCCCGCGGATCGTGTGGGTGGCCTTACCGATGTTGCGACGCAGTTGCGCGTTCGCGAGCTCGTGGCGCGCGGCCGACGGGAAGCTCTCGGTGCCGCGCAGGTTTCCGACACCGCGCGGCGGGACGGCGGGTGTTCCGAGCAGGGTGGTCATGCGGGCACCTTCTCCTGTACGGACGCGAGGATCTCGGCGAGGTGGACGGTGCGGACGCCCACTTCCAGGCGCGACATGCCGCCGCCGATGTGCATGAGGCACGACGAGTCGCCGGCGGTGCAGTATTCGGCGCCGGTCGAGGTGACGTTGTGGATCTTGTCCGCGAGCATCGCGGTGGACGTCTCGGCGTTCTTGATCGCGAACGTTCCCCCGAATCCGCAGCAGGAGTCGGCTTCCGGGAGTTCGACGAGATCGATGCCGCGGACCGCACGGAGCAGTCGGAGCGGTTTGTCGCCGACACGCAGCATCCGCAGCGAGTGACAGGTCGGGTGGTAGGTGACCCGGTGGGGGTACCAGGCGCCGACGTCGGTGACGCCGAGGACGTCGACGAGCAGTTCGGACAGCTCGTACGTCTTGGCCTTGACGGTGTCGACGCGACCGCACAGTGCGGGGCTGCCGTAGCGGGAGGCGACGATCTCGTGCTGGTGGCGCACCGAGCCGACGCACGATCCGGACGGGGCGACGACGGCGTCGATCGAGGAGTCGCCGAAGGTGTCGGCGTAGTTCTCGACCAGCGGCAGGGCGTCGGGTTGATATCCGGTGTTGACGTGCATCTGGCCGCAGCACGTCTGCGACTGCGGGAAGACGACCTCGTGGCCGAGACGGGTGAGCAGGAGGGCTGTGGATTTGGCTGCGTTCGGGAACAACGTGTCCCCGAGACACGTCGCGAACAGGGCGATTCGCATGGGGATCTCCGCAATTCTTCGGTGTGGTCTGACCACACAGTAGACCATGGGCCAAGCGCTGCGTCACAGGATTACGAGAATTGACCGTTTCGAGGCGGGGTCTGGATTGTGATCCGTATCATGATGTACGGTCCTGTGGTCTGACCACACAGTCGGATCGCACAGCCTGCCGCCACCCGCGGCGTGATCTCAGGAGTCCCATGTGGAAAACGACCTGCTCGCGGTGACCTACACACCGTCGACCAGCGCAGTCGCCGACAGTCTCACCGCGTCGGCGCTGCTCGGCCTCGTACCGCTGCTGACCTTCTTCGTCCTGCTCGCCGGCTTCAAACTCAAGGCCTGGTACTCGGGCCTGGGCGCACTGGCCGTCGCACTCGTCGTGGCGGTCGTCGGATTCGGGATGCCCGCGCCGCTGGCCGGGCTGTCGGCCCTGCAAGGCATCGCCTTCGGCCTCTTCCCCGTGATGTGGATCGTCGTGGCGGCGATCTGGCTCTACGAACTGACCGTCGTCAGCGGACGTTTCGAGGACCTGCGCCACGTGTTCAACTCGATCGGCCGCGGCGACATGCGTGTGCAGGCGATGCTCATCGCGTTCTGCTTCGGCGGCATGCTCGAGGCGCTCGCCGGGTTCGGCGCACCCGTCGCCATCACCGGTGCCATGCTCATCGCGATCGGCATGCCACCGATCCGCGCCGCCGTCACGGTCCTCGTCGCGAACACCGCGCCGGTCGCCTTCGGCGCCATGGCGATTCCGATCACCACCGCCGGGAACCTCACCGGAATCCCGGCCACCGAGATCGCCGCGGTCGTCGGCCGTCAGACTCCCGTGCTGGCGCTGTTCGTGCCGATGCTGCTGCTGTTCCTCGTCGACGGCCGTCGCGGATTCCGTCAGGTGTGGCCGATCGCGCTGGTCACCGGCGTCGCCTTCGCGATCGCGCAGTTCTGGTGCTCGAGCCACTTCTCGTACGAGCTGACCGACGTCGTCGCCGCCCTCGTCGGCCTCGCCGCCGCCGTGATCATGCTGCGATTCTGGACGCCGAGCACCCCGGAGGACCAGCACTCGCACGTCAGCGCGGAACCGATCGGTGCCGCCCGCACCGCCATGGCACTGTTCCCGTACCTGCTGGTCATCGTCGTGTTCGGGATCGCCAAGCTGTGGACCGTCGGTGTCGACGTCCCGAAGTGGTTGGCGAGCACGGACATCAAGATCGAATGGCCGGGTCTGTACGGCAACCTCCTCGACGAGGACGGATCGGTGTCGTCCGGCGCGATCTACACGCTGCCGTGGCTGTCCACCCCGGGCACCCTGCTCCTGATCTCCGGGGCCATCGTCACGCTCGTCTACGCCATCTGGAACCACGGCGGTGTGTACGCGATGAGCGCGCGACTGGCGATCACCACGTTCGGGGTCACGGTGTGGAAGATGCGCCTGGCCATCGCGACCGTCGCGACGGTCCTCGGCCTGTCGTACGTGATGAACCAGTCCGGTCAGACCGTCGCCATCGGTACGTGGCTGGCCGGGACCGGGGCGATCTTCGCGCTGTTCTCGCCGGTCCTCGGCTGGCTCGGTACCGCCGTCACCGGATCGGACACCTCCGCCAACGCCCTGTTCGCCCGCCTGCAGCAGGCCGCGGGCGAGGCCGCCGGTATCGACCCGACACTGCTCGTCGCGGCCAACACCTCCGGTGGTGTCGTCGGCAAGCTGATCAGTCCGCAGAACCTCACGATCGCGGCGACCGCCGTCGACCGGCCCGGCAGCGAACCCGAACTGCTCCGCAAGGTCGTCGGATACAGCGTCGGCATGCTCGCGGTCCTCTGCGTGCTGGTGTACCTGCAGTCCACCCCGGTGCTGTCGTGGATGCTGCCCTGACCAGGCAACTCGCATAGGCTGTGCAGTCATGCCGTCAGCGTCGGAACCCCGCGCGTGGGAACACGTGCTCAGCCACCTCGAGCAGATGCTGGTTTCGGGGGAACTGTCCCCCGGCCAGCGTCTGCCCGGCGAGCGTGTGCTCGCCGCCGATCTCGGGGTCGGTCGGTCGTCGGTGCGGGAGGCCCTGCGCGTCATGGAGGCGTTGGGGTTGCTGACGTCGAAGACGGGTTCGGGGCCGACGTCGGGCGCGATGATCGTGTCGCGCCCGACGGGCGGCATGGCGATGCTCATGCGCATGCAGGTGGCGGCGCAGGGTTTTCCGGTCGCCGACATCGTCCAGACACGTCTCGTGCTCGAGACGGAGGTGCTGCACACCCTGGCGCTGCACTCCCCCACCCCGGACCTGTCGAACGCCGAGGAACTCCTCGACGCGATGGACGAACCCACCCTGGCGGCCACGGAGTTCCTACTCCTCGATTCCCAGTTCCACATCGCGTTGGCCGACGCCGCCGGCAACCAGGTGATCGCCGCGATGATGGTGGGGTTGCGCGACTCCATCGAGGGATACGTTCTGGCCGGCGCACCCCTGACCGCGTGGCCCACGACATGTGGGCGGCTCAGGCACGAACACCGCGGTCTCGTCGAGGCCGTGCGGGCCGGCGACCCCGATCTCGCACGCAAACGGATCGTCGATCACATCCGCGGCTACTACGCGGAGAGCCTCGGAACGGACCCCCGCAACGGACCCATCGGGGGTCGTGTACAGTAGGTGACGCAACGCGGGGTGGAGCAGCTCGGTAGCTCGCTGGGCTCATAACCCAGAGGTCGCAGGTTCAAATCCTGTCCCCGCT
>ENA-UOUL01001389-UOUL01001389.1-bioreactor-metagenome-genome-assembly--contig:-NODE-1389-length-34158-cov-9.414571_pt1 | contig 34158 bp, 33 predicted proteins | sample MGYA00249838_ERZ747220 | MGnify/ENA primary metagenome ERZ747220 (study PRJEB28778, sample SAMN05720191) | bioreactor metagenome | isolation source: Anaerobic biogas reactor | place: USA:Washington... | reverse complement strand
GCGCGATTCTCGCCTGGTGGATCAAGGAGTAGCCCGGATATGACGGCGCAAGATCGGATAGCATATCTGGAATCGCTGGAATCGCAGGCTGCGCAAGGGGGCGGACCTGACCGCGTAGACCGTCAGCATGCCCAGGGCAAACTCACCGCACGCGAGCGACTCCAGTATCTGCTGGATCCGGGCTCGTTCAACGAACTGGATCAGCTGCGCCAGCATCGTGCGACAGACTTCGGTGTCGCTGAGAAGCGTGTACTGGGCGACAGTGTGGTGACAGGGTGGGGCGAGATCGAAGGTCGACTGGTCTACGTGTTTGCGCAGGACTTCACGGTGTTCGGTGGATCGGTAGGCGAGGTGCACGGGCAGAAGATCTGCAAGGTGCTCGATCTCGCACTGGAGCACGGCGCCCCTGTGATCGGGCTCAACGATTCGGGCGGTGCACGCATCCAGGAGGGGGTCGACTCATTGGCGGCCTATGGCGAGATATTCTACCGCAATGTGCTGGGATCGGGTGTCATTCCGCAGGTGTCCGTTATCATGGGCCCGTGCGCCGGCGGCGCGGTGTACTCACCGGCCATCACCGACTTCGTCTGCATGGTAGAGGACACCGGCAGGATGTTCATCACCGGTCCCGACGTGATCAAGACCGTCACCGGTGAGGAGGTCACGATGGAGGAGCTGGGCGGTGCCCGCACGCACAACACCAAGTCCGGCAACGCCCACTACATGGCCTCCGACGAAGAGGACGCGTTCGAGTACGTCAAGGCCCTGCTGAGCTACATGCCGCAGAACAACCTCGACGCGGCCCCCCACGTTCCGACGGCCGACCCCGCGGATCGCGCCGAGCCGGAGCTGGCGACGATCGTCACCGCCTTGCGCCTACGGCGGCCGGAAATGGCGTTCGGGCAAGTGCTCGGTACGAACTTCGTCAACCTGTCGCTGCTGCTGCTCGGCGACGCCTTCTTCCGGGGCGGCCCGATAATAGGCGAGCTGGGATCTTTCGAGGTCGTGTCGGCCCTGCTCGGCGCGTCGCTCATCGGCGTATTCCTCGTCGGGCTTCTCGAGCACAGAGACCGGACGATCTTCAAGATGGGCTACGATTCCGCTGTGGTCGTCGTGCTCTTCGCTGGTGGTCTGGGCCTGCTTGCGGCGCTTTGACCCGATACGATCGTCAGCCGAGAGCCTCTTGCACCTTTCGGCGCAGCACCGGCAGCACTTGCAGCTGTGGTTTGGGGAGAATCTCCGCTCAGGTATACTATTCTCCGCATAAGCCCCCGGAAACCGGGGGCTTATGCCATTTCAGGGGCCTATAAAAGGAGCATCTGGTCGGGGGGCTGCTCGGTCTGTTCGCGTTTTTTGCCCATGTAGACTTCCATTTTTCCGAACTGGTGGTCGGTGACGGCGAGGACGCGTACGTGTCCTTTGGGGGGGAGGGCCTGGCGGACGCGTTTGCGGTGGATTTTGCTGGCGTCTTCGTCGGCGCAGTAGCGGGCGTAGACGGAGAACTGGAGCATGTCGAATCCGAGCTGGAGGAGGGTCTTCCGGAAGCGGGTGTAGTTTCGGATGTCTTCGGTCGTGTCGGTGGGGAGATCGAACATGGCGAACAACCACATGCCTTTGTATCCCGAGAGTTCGAAGCGCTGTTGTTGCATGGGGTCAGAAATCGGGGAGGACGAGGGCGTTCGCGGTGCCCGCGAAGACCCGGGTGAGTGACACGGCGGCGCGGGCGGCGATGTCGAAGAGCGGCCGTTCTTCGTCCTTGACGGGGTAGCGGGCCATCAGGGGCTGAATGAGCGCGGCCTTGGCCTGCGGGGAGAGATCGGCCAGGGGATCGTTGGCGCGGACCCATGCGACGACGGCGCGGTCGACGAGGGGGCGGAACGGTTCCATGAGGTCGTCGGCGAGGGCGAAGGCGTCGTACCGGTTGTGGTGATGGATGCCCAGAGCGGGGTGGAGTCCGGCGGCGCATACGGCGCGCGCGACGATGGCGCGCAGGACCGCGTAGCCGTAGTTGAGGTTTTTGTTCTGATCGGGCAGGTCGCGGTCGCGCCGGAAGCCGGGGTTGTCGAACAGGGCGGGCCAGTAGCGGCGCGAGGCCTGGCCTTCGAGGTTGTCGGGGTCGCCGGACCTGACGCGGCCCGCCATGGCGGTGAGGCCGTGGTCGTCGCCGTAGAGGTCGTGAAGGAGGCGGGCCTGGGCGCGGATCTTGGCCTGGACGATTTGTTTCCAGGCCTGTTTGCCGGTGGGCGCGGAGGCCTGGATCTGCTGGGCGAGGCGTTCGGCCTGCAGGTGGTGGCCCGCGATGGGGAGCATCATGCCGGCGGGCAGGCATTTGGCGTCGCACACGATGACGGGCGCGCCCGCTTCCGCCAGGCCGGCGAGCACGGGCTGGGTGAGCACGACGGCCGGATGCGAGATGACCAGGGCGCCCATCTCGTCGAGCGGGATGGACGCCTTCCGTTCGCCGCCCTGCTCGATCACCAGGCGCCGGTCGGCCACGGAGAGGCGCGCCCCGTCCTGCGCGATGTCGATAATGCGTTCCAGCATCAGTCGTTCGCCGGGTATACTTCGCCCAGGGGCGACACCGAGACTTTGCGGCAGTTCAGGCGGTTTAGACTATTTACAACGGGCCTATATAGGAATCTGGTCCTTTCTTCGGCGGAGGATGTCATGGGGATGTCCTTCTTTTTCCGCGCGTCTAGGACGTGCGTGCATTGAAGAATACCACCGGCATGGAACGCGACTCCCCGAACGAGATAGAGTTCGCGGGCCGTATCGCCGTTGCCGAGCTCGACATCGAGTTCGACGATATCGCCCTGGGTGAGGGAGAAGAGGAAGCGGCGGTTGTCATCCCCGTGGCGGTTGACGATGGGTTGGCGTTGTTTACGGCGCTGGTAGGCGTCGAGGAGGGTGACGACGCGGCCTTCCCATTTTTTGACGTTGCCGTCTTTATCGCGGACTTCGAAGATCTCGATGTGGCTGTTGCCGCGGGTCCAGACGTAGCGTTCGCTGGGGCCGTGTCCGATGGGGATGACGTCGCGGGTGTATTTGAGCCGGACCTTGTGGATGGGGATGGTCTGCCCGGCGCGGGGGCCGTCCTTGATGGGGATGCGGGGGTGGTTGGCGGGGTTGGAGAACGCCGCCCTGGGATCTTCGCCGTGGTCGCGGAAGTGCTGCCAGACGATATCGCGCACGGTGGGATCGGCGATGTTCTGGATGTCGGCGGCCTTGAATTTGTCGAGGGGTTTGCGGACCATCACATAGGGTTTGCCTTCCCTGTCGGTGCGGGGCGGGCTGTAGATGGTATCGTCGTGGAAGGAGCCGGAGACCTTGCGGGACGGACGGTGAGAGACGACGACGCGGTCGATAGCGCGCTGGACGTCTTCCACGAATCCCGTCCAGGGTTCGGTGACGCGTTTTTCGAATCCGTGGGTGCGCCCGCGTTCGCGGAACTGGGAGGCGGCGGCGTCGCTGAGGGCTTTTACGGTGGCGCGGTCGGTCAGCGCGATGGCGATGGCGTCGACGGCGTGGTGGCGGTGGTCGGCGCGCTCTTTTTCGCCGCCGTCGCCAAGGATGGAGTTGAGCCGCCACGCGCCGCGAAGGTAGCTGGTGATCTGGCCGCGGCTGACCTGGATGCGGCTCTGGGCTTCGGGACCGTAGAGCCAGGAGAGGTAGCGCTGGGCTTCGCGGGAGGCGAACTTGGTGTCGTTGAGCTGGCGCGCGCTGAACGCCTCGAATTCGAGGAGGTCGTCGGCTTTCATCTGGAAGCGGCGGAGTTTTTCACGGGCGGCATCGCCTTCAAACCGGGCCACACAGGCGAGGAGGTCGTCCCAGCGCCCGGAATGTTCATACGCCTCGCGGGGCGTGCGGTTCTGTTTGACGTTGCGGTTTTCCTCGTGGTAGCAGAGGGTTTTGTTGAAGTAGGAATCGTCGAGGCAACGGCTGAAGGGGATGATGTGTTCGATGTCCCAGGGGGAATCGTGGCGGAACAGTTCGTGGAAGGGGATGGTTTTCTGCGTATAGGGGCAGGTGCCGCGGCACTCCTCCCAGAGGCGGGCCTTGAGGATGTCGCGGCCGGTGACGCGGGGGTCTCCGGTGGTGTCGATGATCTTCTGACGGAGGGCGTCGTTGGCCTTTCGGCGTTTCTGGTTGTCGGCGGTCATTTTGCGCCGGTCTTCGCGGCTCTTCTTCATTTCGCGGGCGAGCTCGATGCGAACGCAATCGGGCTTTCCGTACTTCCGGATGATCGCGTTGACCACCCGGCGGGTTTCGGTGAGCGTGCGCATGACGACGGGGTTGCGGATGGTGTTGCAGGCCTCGCTCACGCCGGGAAGGTGGTCGAGCACGTTTCGGGCCCAGTTGCCCTCGAACGCCTGGTCGCGCGCGGTGGCGTACGGGATTCCCTGTTCCATGAGGGGCAGGACGGTGCGCATGGCTTCGCGGGAGAGGGCCATGTAGCCGGATTCGAGGTGCACCTTGCCGAACGCGGCGGCGGCTTCGTGGTCAAGATCCCAGGCGTCGCGGCCGCGCCGTTCGAGGGTCTCGGCCTTTTCGATACCCATGACCTCGCCGACCACGGCATCCTGCTGTTCGCGGGAGAAGCTGTCCCACCGGTCGCCGAACACGGCGCGCAGCGCGGCGGCGGTTTTGTTGCCGGGAAGATCTTTCTCGCCCCCGCGCTCGAAATTGAACTCGACGCCCTTGGGCAGCTTGAGCAGCCTGGCAATCCCTTTAAACGTCAGTTTGGCATGCTGTTCCATTTCTTCGAGCACGCGTGCGCGTTCCTCGCCGGTGAGATGCCGGTGGGACTCGTCGGAATAGATGACCTCGAGGTCGTTGACCTTCTGGAGCATGCGGAAGCGCTGGGAGATGAGCAGGGCTTTCGGGGCACGCTTTTTTCCGGGGACCAGATCGCAACCGCCGATGAGGCCTTTCTGGCTCTTGAGCGGGCGCTGATTGAAGATGGCGTCTGCGATCTGTTTTTTCAGCGCATCGGAGAGCAGTCCGCGGTGATGGGGGCGTTGCGCATCCCAGATGGCCTCAAACTCGTCGAGATACATGTCGCGCGCGGTCCAGCGTTGCCGTATGCGCCGTTCATTGACGGGATCCACCCGGGAGAGGAATTCGCCGAGGGTCCGCACGCCCCCGGCGGCCATGCGTTCGCGCAGCTCGTTGATGGCGGGCTCCACGGTTCCTTTGTCCTCGTCTTGCTTGCCCGACTTGCGGTTGCTGAGGTATCCCCGGCGTTGCGCGAGGTGGTAGAGGGCGCGTCCGAGCTCGTGCGGGTCGAGGGAATGGTCGAGGGCGCGGCAGCGGAGGAAATAGGGGAGTTGGTCGAGCGCGGAAACGGTGGCTTTGCCCGGCTGCCCCGCCTCGCGGTATTTGGTGTAGATGTCGCGGTCGAGGGCCTGGAGAAGCCGGTTACGCTCCCCGGGCTTGCGCATGGCGCCTTTGGGGAGGAGCCCGTTACGGCTCAAGAGGCAGGCGAGGTTTTCGATGCGGCGGCCGCGGCGTTCGCATTGGCGGCGGCGCTGACGGGCTTCGCGCCGCTCGACGCCGCGTGCGGTATCTTTGCCGGACTCGACGTCGCCCTCGGTCCCGGCATCGAAGACGCGCACGCCGCAGTCGGTCAGGCCGGTGGGCTGGCCGTTGGTGTATTCGAGCAGCGCCCATCCGACCGAATTGGAGCCCAGATCCAGGCCAAGCACGGAATACTTGTCGACGGTGTCCATAGTCTCCCCCCGAACATGCTTTTTTGCTGTTGACAATGCGCCCCTGAGCGTCTATTATACTATATAGTATACCTGAGCGGTGATTCCATCAAATCACAGTAAGGGGGTTCCCTTACGGGAATCATCACGGTGGGCTCCGCTGCTTGCAGCGCCCCTATCGCTCCCTGCCGAAAGGTTTGGGGGCTTTTTTTTGTCTGCCCGCATCCGTCTGGGCCACGGCCGGCACAGACGGGGAAGCGGGCATGTTTTTGATGCGCTGCCCCTGGGAGCGCCGCCTTGGGATCGACTGGCGCGGGGGTGGCGCCCGGCGATGGCCGGGGTGGGCGATCTCGAGGCGGATGCGGGGAGGGGTCAGGTTCGGGGGGCGTCGTCGCGGGAGCGGGCTTGGGGTGCGGGGGCGCGTGTGGCGAATTGGGCGATGGCGCCGGCGAAAGCGAGCACGGCCCAGCAGGCGACGCCGACCCAGCCCTCGCGCACAGCGAGGAGGGTCTGGCTGGGTTTTTCGAGGGCGCCGGGTCCGGCGAGGAAGAAGAGGACGCCGGAGATGACGAACCAGGAGCCGATGGCGGCGGTGGCGAGGATGACGATGGTGCGGCGGAGGACGAGGGTAAGGAGGCCGCCGGCGCCTCCGGCGGCGAGGACGGCCCAGGGGATCCAGGGTTGTTGCATGCCGGCGGTGAGGTGCATGGCGGCAACGAGGGCGCCGAGCATGCCGAGCAGGAAGATGCCGCTGCGCACGAGAAAGGCGAGGGCGACGGCGCCGCAGATGCCGCCGAACAGGGCGGTGAGGACGATGGGGATGGTCTCGCCCTGGCTGATCCAGGCGGCGAAGGCGGCCGCGACGGCGCCGGCCAGAAGGAATCCGGTGAGGATGATGATGAGGCGCAGGGTGCGGTAGCCGAGGAAGCAGTAGAGGGTGCCCACGGCGATGGCGATGGCGACGGCGCCGTTGTTGGCGGTCAGCGGAAGGTCTTCAAACGCGGGGAGCCGCCAGGTTGTGATCATGTCGTTCATAGCGGGAGGATCTTGAAGGTCCCGCAGCGTGAAAGTCAACGCCGGGGGCGCGGTCCGGGCCGCGGAGAGAGGCGGATGGCGCAGGGGGCAGGGCAATCGCACTTAATGCGTCCCGCACAGATGGTCTTCGCGAGACGGGTCGTTTGTGACTCCTGCCTCCGTCTCCCCTGCCAAAGCAGGGGTCCAGATCCCGTGCGGCTGCACAACAGCGCACGCGGCATGCGCCCGCCCGCAGGCTTACTGGATTCCTGCTTGCGCAGGAAAGACGTTAAGAGACGCCATTTCCTCATGCGCCCGCAGGCTTACTGGATTCCTGCTTGCGCGGAAAGACGTTAAGAGACGCCATTTCCTCATGCGCCCGCAGGTTTGCTGGATTCCTGTTTGCGCGGAAAGACGTTGAAAAACGCCGTTTCCTGCGGACTTCTGGATCGTCTTTTGGCGAATCCGCTGACTTGGGGCAGGTAGAGAGCACCTGTTCTTCCGGCGAACTGATTGTTTCCGTCTGGTTTTAGTGCGATTGCCTTGGCGTGGGGGGCCGTGATGCGGGAAATCGGGTCCGCGTGTGTTAGACTATGCGGCGTGTCTTATGACAGGGGCAGTTTTCAGGAGCCGGATTCGATGAGTGTTTCGGAACCCGATGCCGTTCGGACGCTGGATGCGGGGTGCTTGCGCAAGGCGCGGCTGAGCGATATGGCCAAGGTGAAGGTCTTGATTGACCGGGGCGTTGGCACCGATGCGCTGTTGCCGCGAACGTTGATTGAGTTGTGCGAAAACGTGCGCGATTTCCATGTGTATGAGGAAGACGGCGTAATTCTGGGGTGTTGCGCGCTGCATGTGGACATGCAGAACCTGGCGGAGGTGCGGTCGCTGGTGGTGCATGAGGATCGCCGCCGCACGGGGGTGGGCGCGGCGATGCTTCGGGCCTGCCTCGAGGATGCGCGGGGCCTGGAAGTGGAAAAGGTGTATGCGCTTACGCGTCTGCCGGCGTTTTTCGAACGGGAAGGGTTTTTGGTCATTGACAAGCATGAGCTTCCCAGCAAGGTGTTCCGCGATTGTGTGCGGTGTCCGAAGTTTCCGGATTGCGATGAAGTCGCGGTGATTCGCGATGCGGCAGTGGCGCCGGAAGAGAAAGGCACGGACCATGGCCATAGATAAGCGGTTGGGGTTTCTGGGATTCGGGAATATGGGCCGGGCCATCGCGGGCGGGCTGATCGAGCGGGATACGATGCGGCCCGAGCACCTGGCCGCGTTTGACGTTGACGACGCGAAGCGTGCGGCCGCGCAGGCGATGGGTATGCGGGTGGCGGACTCGGCGGGGGCGCTCGCGGAGGCAAGCGATGCGCTTCTGGTGGCCGTGAAGCCGCAGCATGCGCTGGAAGCCCTGGAACCGCTGGCGGGCTCGTTTGACTCGGGCACGCTGGTCATTTCGATCTGCGCGGGGCTGTCGACGGGTTTTTTCCAGGAGCGTCTGGGCACGAACGTGCGGGTGGTCCGGGTCATGCCGAACACGCCGGCGCTGGTGGGTGCGGGTGCGTCGGCCATTGCCCCGGGCCGGAATTGCCGCGAGGACGACATCGCATTTGCGAAGGCCGTGTTCGAGTCGGTGGGGCTGGTTGAGGTGGTGCCGGAGAGCGCGATGGACGGGGTGACGGCGCTGAGCGGGAGCGGTCCGGCGTATTTTTTCTACCTGGTGGAGTGCCTGGTGCGCGCGGCCCGGGAAGAGGGGCTGACGGAAGCGCAGGCGACGGAACTGGCGAAACAGACGGCGCTGGGCGCGGGGCGGCTTCTGATGGAATCGGGCGAGTCGGCGGGCGTGTTGCGCGAGCGGGTGACCTCGAAAGGGGGCACGACGGAAGCGGCCTTGCGCGCGTTTCGGGAACACGGGTTTGAAGAGGTCATCCGGGCGGGTGTCGCGGCGGCGGCGGCCCGTTCGCGGGAGCTGGGGCGTTAAATGAACGATAAAAAAGAAGACTCGGGGACCGTGAAGAAGGATCGGATGCTCGTGGATGCACTGGGCGAGGATATCGCCATCACGCCGAGCGACATCTATAACCAGGATTTCAAGCGCGCGATGCTGGGCGGATACGATGCGCGCGAGGTGGACGCGTTTCTGGAGCGCGTGGCGGATATCGTGGACCGTCTGTTGGGGCAGATCCGGCATCTCAGGGAGAAGGTCGACGAACAGCGCGCCACGATAGACGAGTACCGGGAGGTCGAGAAGACCCTGCGCAGCGCGCTGGTCAGTTCGCAGAAGTTCAGCGAGGACATTCTGGCATCGGCGAAGCGCGAGGCCGAGTCGCTGATCGAGGAAGCGCGGCTGAAGAAGGCCCAGGCCCAGCTTGCGGCCGCGAAACTGCCCCGGAAACTGGTGCGCGACATTCATGTGCTCGAGCAGCAGCGCAGCCGGATGCGGCGGGAGATGCTGGCGATTCTCGAGACGCACAAAAGCCTGCTCGACAGCCTGATTCCGGAGGAGGAAGGGGTGTCGGCGAGTTTCTTTGACGCGGGGGTGGCGAACGACGCCGGCGAGGAAGATGAAGATACGGATCTCCCGGTCGTCAATATTGCGGATGATACCAGCGGTCCGGAGTCGGAGCTGGGCGGGTTTGCGTCGTTTTCGCCCGGCGTGCCGGCGGACCGCCCCGCGGCGCCGGCGGTGGAACCCCGGCCCTGCCCCGCGGATTCATCTGTAGACCCGCCGGAGCCTAAACCCCCGGCGCCCAGGGAGGATGCCGCGCCGTGATGCTGCTGTTGTGGACCGTTTTCGCGGCGGTTGAGCCGGAAAACGTGGATGCGTTTCTGGAGGAGCTCTCCGCGCGGCGCGACGCCATCCGCGTGGTGCAGGCCCGCATTGAACGGGAAAACGTGACGACGGACGGCGTGTTTGAAGCCAGGGGCACGATGCTGTTTGTCCATCCGAAGCGGATCGTGTTCCGGTACGACGAGTCCTCCGAAACCGACTTGTTGATCGACGCGCTGCGCCTGTACCGGTACGACGAGGACATGGAACAGCTCCAGATCGACGACCTGCAAGACGATCCGGCCACGGAAGCGCTCTACATGGGGTTTGCCAAGGATTTTAAGCGCCTGCGGGAAGCGTTTGACGTATCGCTGTTCATCCCGGAGGTCAAGGAAGGCGCGGTGAAGGGACTCTTGCTGCGCCCCAGGAAGCGGGAATCTGAAGATGAAGCGGCGTCCGCGGGCCCGGCGGCGGCGTTTGAGGAGGTGTACCTGTATCTTCGCGAGACCGACTACCTTCCGACGCGGGTGATCGTAGTCAACGACGCCAATTCGCGGGTGGAAATCCGGATGTCGGAATATCGGGTTAACGAGGCGGTGGAGCCGGGGCAGACCCAGTTCTCGATCCCCGAGGGCACCGTCATCATCGAGAACCAGGAAACCTATGAAGAAGCGCCCGCGGGCGGGTTGCTCCTGCCCCGGGATCCGGCCGTGATTGACATTCCCATCCCCTCGGAAGAGATCCCGGCGCCGTGAAGCGGCTCGTGCTTGCATCGGCCTCGCCGCGCCGGCGCGCCCTGTTGGCGGCCCTGGGCCTCGATTTTGACGTGGTGACCAGCGGGGCTCCTGAAATCGACGACGGCCTGCCGCCCGAGCAGCTCGTCGTGGCCAACGCCTGCGCGAAACGCGACGAGGTGGCGCGGCGTCTGCCGGATCCGTCGCTGGTCATTGCGGCGGATACGCTGGTGTTTCTTGGAGACCAGACGCTCAGCAAGCCGGCCGGCCTCGACGAGGCGTGCCGGATGCTGGCGCGTCTGTCGGGGCGCACGCATGCGGTACTCACGGGCCTGGCGCTGGTCGATACCGAGACCGGGGCGGCCGCGCAGGGGGTGGAACGCACGGACGTGACGTTTCGTGCCCTGTCTGACGAGGAGATCGCGCATTTTGTACACGCGGTGCGCCCGGTTGACCGGGCGGGCGCGTACACCGTGGACGGCCCCGGGAGCCTGCTGGTGGCGGGGTATTCCGGATGCTATCAAAACGTCCTCGGCCTGCCGATCGTGCGTCTGGACCTGCTGATGCGGGAATTGGGCTACAATCTGTTTGAGTTGATGGATCACACGCGGGCGGAGTTTCTGTGACGGTTCCCGCGGCCGGCCGGGTTGACGGCCGGTGCTGGGCCGCGGCGCAGGCGGCGCTCCCAAAGCTGCCAGGTTGACCTCTTTCGCGCCGGAGGCTAAAATCCCCGGGTGTGAGGATTCTTACGTGAGCACTGTTGAATTCACCGTTTTAGGCGGTGGCACGGAAATCGGCGCGAATAGTTATTTTGTGAGTGGAGCCGACACGGGCATCATCCTGGATTGCGGCCTCCATCCCAAGAAAGAAGGCCGCGACGCGCTGCCCGATCTGTCCATCCTGACGCGTCCGCCGGACGTGGCGCTGGTCTCCCACGGGCATGTTGATCACTGCGGGGCGGTGCCCTATCTTCTCCGCCAGTTTCCGGGGCTTTTCGTGTACACGACGCGCCCGACCGTATCCATCATGGACCGCATGCTTCACAATAGCGTGTCGGTGATGGAGATGCTGGAGCGGAACCAGGGCGTGCGCGGGTATCCCCTGTATGGTCACGACGATGTGGGGTTTGCCCTGCGGCGGACGGACGGCCTGGAGATGGATTACGAGTTCGCGCTGACGTACCAGAGCCCGGTGCGCGCGGAATTTCGGTCCGCGGGGCATGTGCTGGGCAGCGCGTGCATTCTGCTGCAGTTTCCCGGGCACACCGTGTTTTACACCGGCGACATCTGTCTCACGCACCAGGAGTTGATGCGCGGCCACGATCTGCTCGAGGAGGCGATCCAGGTCGACACGCTGATTTGCGAGAGCACGCGGGGCGCCCAGGAATCGGACGACGAGCCGAGCTACGAAGACGAGATCGAGCGGTTTGCCGCGGCCATGACGCAGGTGCTGGAGTCGGGCGGGGTGGTGCTCGTGCCGGCGTTCGCGCTTGGCCGGAACCAGGAAATCCTCAATATCATCGCGCGCCTGAAGCGTTCGCGCATGATTCCCCGCGTGCCCGTGTATTCGTCGGGGCTGGGCCGGGCGATCTATGAGATCTACAGCGATAACCTGGACTATCTCGGGCCGCAGGCGAACCTGCGCCCGCTCGATGAATTTGAGCGCGTCGGCAACGTCTGGGAGCCGGACGCGGTCGACGAATTGCTCGAGGAACCGTGCATCATCGTGGCGACGTCGGGGATGATGGTGGAGAACACGCCGTCGGCCATGATCGCAAAGGAGATGGTGCGGTCGACGCGGCACGGCATCTTCTTCGTGGGGTACCTCGATCCAGATACGCTGGGGTACCGGTTGCTGCACGCCAACACGGGCGACAAGATGCCCTTTGAAACGCCGGGCCGCTCCGTGAACATCCGGCTCGCCAACCGGCAGCGGTTCCATTTCAGCGCGCATGCGTCGCGGAAAGACCTCCGGCGTCTGATCGAGCATCTGAACCCGAAGAACATCGTGTTTGTGCATGGCGACGCGCCGGCAGTGGAATGGATGGCCGCGAATGCGAACGGCCGGGCACGCAAATTCTCCCCCATGCTGGGGCAGACCATCGCCCTGGAAGCCTAGGCCGTGGCGCGCCGCCGCAACCCGCTGGCTGTCTGGTTCCTGACCACGCTGTGCCTGGGATTCGCCCGGCTGACGCGGCTGCTGCCGCTTTCGTGGGCGCGCGCAGTGGGAACGCTGCTGGCCTGCGCGGCCTATCTTGCCCTTCCGCGCATCAGGCGGGTGGGGCTCGCCAATCTTGACCTGGCCTATGGCAACAGCCTGTCACGAGCAGAGAAGACCCGGATCCTCAAGGCGTCGGTGAGGAACGTCGGCCTGGTGGCGGCGGAATTCACCCGTATCCCCTTGCTGGGCGATGACGCATTCTTTTCGCGGTGGGTGCGCATCGAGGGCGCGGAGCATATAACGTGTGACAGCGGGATCATCCTGGTAGGCGCGCACCTTGGAAACTGGGAATGGCTCGCGGGGGCCTTTGCGCGCCTGGGGCGGCCCATGGCGGGAATTGTCCGGCCGCTGCACGACCCCCGCCTCAACACGTTCATCGATCGTATCCGCGCTTCCAACGGCGTCAAAACGGTCGAGAAAGCGCAGGCTGGCCCCGAAGTGTTGAATCTGCTGCGGGAAGGCTTCTGCGTGGGCATTCTGATCGACCAGAACCCGCATCAGAGCGCGGTGCCCGTGCGCTTCTTTGGGGTGGAGACGTGGGGCACGGCGGCCCCGGCGATGCTGGCCGCGCGCGCGAAGGCGCCGGTGCATGTGGTGGCGCTGATACGCGAACCGGACGGCCGGTACGTGTTGCGCATCACGCCGCGCTTGTCCCTGGACACGGAGGGGGCCCTGCGCGCCCGGGTGCTCGAGAACTCGCAGCGGTGTCAGGACGCCGTCGAGGCGCTGGTCCGCGCCTATCCGGAGCAATGGTTGTGGATTCACCGGCGATGGAAACCCCGGCCGCGGTTCGAGCAGGAGTGGGCCTTGAAACAGGCGCGGGACAAAGCCCGCGCGGGGGAGCAGGGCTGAGCGCGCCGGGGCCGCGGGTTCGGCACCTCCTGGGGCTACCTGCGCACGTCTTTAATCTTGACGATCTTGCCGGTTCGGGCGGATTTGAAGATGGCGCAGGCGATCTCGACGGCGTGGGTGGCGTCTTCGATGGTGATACCGGGCCGGGTGTTCCGGCGGATGGCCTTGACGAGGTCTTCAATATGCCGGACATGGCCGGCCGCGCCCACGGCGAGGGGATCCCTGCCGAGCTTGCTGGTCTTTTTGTGCCCGTACCATTCCATCATCTGGCGCCGTTCCTTCGGGGTGCCGGCCTCGAAGGATTCGAGGTAGGCCGTCTTCGTGAACGACCCCTTCTCGCCGTAGACCAGTATGCGCTGGCTCTGGTCGGGGATGGCGCAGGTGGTGGTGACGATGGTGCCGAGGGCGCCGGACTCGAAGCGGAGGATGGCGACGGTCTGGTCTTCGGCCTCGATTTTGTGGCCGAACACGCCGATGAATCCGCAGACGCTCTCGACGGGTCCCGCGAGCCACTGGACGAGGTCGACGGTATGGATGCCCTGATTCATGAGGCTGCCGCCGCCGTCGAGTTTCCAGGTGCCTTTCCAGGCGCCGTGGGGGCCTTCGTAGTAGCTTTGGGCGCGGAACCAGGGCAACTGGGCGTGGATCCCGATGAGTTTGCCCAATTTGCCGCTGTCGATGGCCTTCTTGAGGCGGAAATTCAGGGGCTCGGTGCGGGTCTGGAACACGCAGCCGCACTGGACGCCGGCGCGGGTGATGGCCTCGCGCAGTTGCCGGATGCGGGCGGGGGTGATGTCGACCGGCTTCTCGACGAGGAGGTGTTTTCCCGCGCGGGCGGCCTGGATGGCGTGCGTGGCGTGGAGCCCGCTCTCGGTGGCGATGCAGACGGCGTCGATGTCCCTGTTTTTGAGGAGTGCGGCGTATTTCGTGTAGCCCTCACACCCGAATTTCCTGACGGCGGCGTGGAGGCGGGCTTCGTCGTGGTCGCAGACGGCGGCGAGGCGGGCGCCCTTTGCATCGACGACGGCCTGGCAGTGGTTCATCCCCATTCCGAGCCCGAGCACCGCGAAATTCAGGTCTTTTGGCATGGCTGGTCCTCTCTTTGATGCGTGGCAGGCCGACGGGCGGTCCGGGGTGCACGCGACGCGGCCGCACGTCGGCGACAGGATAGGCAATGGGACTCCGCGCGTTCAAGCATCGTGGCCTCCGCGTGGCGGGAAGGGCTCTGGAAACGCGGCCGTTTTTGGAGTACCATGACGGGGATTTTCGAGACCGGTCCGTCGAGCGGCGGTCCGGAGCAACCAGGCGCGTCTCAGCGACCGCGTATACAGATAATGGAGGTACACGATGGCAGGCAAGAAGGAAGTGAGCCGCCGGGCGTTCATGCGCGATGCGGCCAAGACAGCGGCGGGCATCACGGCGGGGGCGGCGGTGGTCAAGACGGCCCGCGCGGACGTGTATAAATCGATTCTTCCCTCGAGCGTGCTCGGGGCCAATGAAATGATTCGCACCGGTCACATCGGGCTGGGGGTCATGGGTTCGGGCAACCTGAAATACAACATGCAGCGGCCGGACGTCATGCCCATCGCGGTGTGCGACCTGCACCCGCGGAACCGCGGCAAGGGACACGCCATGGCCCAGGCGAAGAACCCGCAGGCGACGGTGCATGAGAATTACAAAGAGATCATCGACAACCCGGATGTGGACGCGGTGATCTGCTCGACGACGGACCATTGGCACGCGATGGTGTCGATTGCCGCGTGTGACGCGGGCAAGGCGGTCTATTGCGAGAAGCCGCTGGGCACCACGGTGAAAGAAGGTCAGGCGATGGTGGCTGCCGCGAAGCGCAACAACACCGTGTTCCAGTGCGGGACGATTCAGCGCAGCGGCGACCACTTCAAGGAAGCCATCGAGATCGTGAAGAACGGGACGCTGGGCCAGATCGGGCACGTGCACACGTTCTCGATTGACATGCTGGCGCCGACCGGCATCGGCAACCCGCCGGACGTGACGGATCCCGAGAAATGGAAGTCGTACGGGCCGTGGGAGACATACCAGGGCTGGGTGGAGCACAAACCGTTCAACGTGAACCGCTGGCTCTACAATTTCCGCTGGTTCTACGATTACGCGGGCGGCAAACTGACCGACTGGGGCGTACACCTGGTCGACATCGTGTTGTCGGCGATGGGCGAAGACAAACCGCCAAAGACCGTGTCGGCCTCGGGCGGCAAGTTTATCATTACCGATAACCGCACCACGCCGGACACCATCAACGTGAGCTGGGAATTCGACAGCTATTTATTGACCTTCACGAACCGGGTGTGGAACTCCTACGGCGATCAGATCGCGCCGGCGGACAACCACGGGATCATCTTCTACGGCACCAAGGGTTCGTTGAAGCTCAGTCGCGCGGGCTACAAACTGATTCCCGGCGCGAACCAGCAGTACGTGCCCGAGCCGGGCGAATACGAGTCTGCCGAGGCCAAGGAGAACACCAGCGCGTCGGTGCTGTACGAGCCGCATCTCGAGAACTTCATCAACTGCATCCGGTCGGGCGAAAAGCCCATCAGCCATGTGGAGTCGTGCCACAATTCGAGCACGGTTTGCCACATCGGCAACGCGGCGTATCTCGCGGGTGCGAAACTGACGTGGGATGCCGCGACGGAGCAGTTCGCGGGGGGCCCGGCCGACGCGGTCAAGCAGGCCAACGAGTGGATCGCGCGTCCGTATTTGAATGGATATACACTCGGTTAAGCCCCGGCAACAGACTCGTCGAAAAGAGCCCGCGATGCGTCGCGGGCTTTTTTTCGTGCATACGCAGTTTTACGTTCTATGCGAACCGGCTGTGTTTATCCAGAAACGCCGCGGCCTGCGTCTTGTCTGCCTGGCCTGAAGCGACAGCGAGGACGAGTGACTCCAGATCATCATCCGGCGCATCGATTTCCACGCCGTTTAAGGCGAGGAAGGCAAGCGCACTTTCAAGACCCACACGTTTGTTGCCATCAACAAAAGGATGATTCTGCACGATGTGATAGAGATAGGCTGCCGCCATCTCGAAGACGCCCCTGTGAAGATATTCGCCCCCGAATGAGGCGCATGGTTGTGCCTGCCAGAGCGCTCTCCAGCAGTCCAGGATCGCGCACTCCCATCGAGCCTCCGAACTGTTCCATCTGCGCGTGGTGGAAATAGAGCACTTCTTGGATTGTCAGGAACCGCAACGTCCTCATTACTTCGCCAGTCGCTCAAAGACCTTGCCGTATCGGGCTGCCATCTCCTCGTGCACAGCACGTATCTCATCAGACACTTCCTCGTCCCTCTCCGGTTTGATGATGATGACGTCGCCGTCGGTGATGAGTTCGAGGGGCGTGTCGTGGTCGATGCGGAGGAGATCGAGGATGGCTTTGTCGATGACGAGCGCCAGGCTGTTGCCGTGGCGGACGAGTTTCTTGATCATGACCGCTCTCCCTGGTGATGTTTGGTATCTACATTGTATCACCAAGGAGGGCGGGAGGCAATGAGACGTATAGGACCTGTCAGCGGCCGGCTATATCCCCGCCGGGATGGACAACCCCCATCCCAGTAAGGCGCGGGCTGGATTTCCTGGCTTCCTAAATCACCTCGAGCTGGTCTTTTCCGGGGAGGCTGGGGAACGGCGCGTGGGGCTCGGCCTGGTACCAGAACGCGACCGACGCGATGTCGTCCTGCAGGGGCAGGTAGCGTCCGCCGTTGCGCCACCCGAGGGCCTGGATGGTCACCCGCAGGTCCTGTTCGAAGCGGATCGGGTCCATGATGTGCCAGCGGTAGAGTCCGAAGCGTTGCTGGGACCGGTAGGCGCCGTCGGGGCGGATAACCTGGGGCAGCCCGGAGTAGGGCGTGCTGAATTCAGTGTATTGGCCGTTGCGGTCGAAGTTGTAGGAGCCGCAGAAGTAGTCTTCGGTGCCCGTACCGCAGATGGTGGGGAACTCGGTGTCGCCGTCGAGGTAGAACTTGATCTCGCCTTCGCCCCACCAGCCGGTGGTGTTGACCTGCCAGGCCAGGTAGGCGCCGACGAAATGGCCGTTGCCCCGGATGCCGTCGGCGATGGTGTAGACCTCTTTACAGGGGAGGGGATTGGTGCGGCGGAACTGCGCATGGAGACAGGCTGCGTCGTCGGGCACGCTGGTGAGGGTGTAGTTGACCTGATAGTAGAGAATCATGGGCTCGTCGTCGATGTTCTCGAAGGTCATGCGGCAGTGTTTGCGGAAGGGCATCTCCCAGTAGCAGTTGAACGCGCTGCCGGGATTGACGCAGACGGGCAGGGAGTTCACGTGGGCGTATTCGCCCCAGCCCATGCAGAAAAAATCGCCCACAGGCGTCTCGATGCTGGGGGTGTCCTCGCCGTCCCAATAGACCCGGAGGATGCTGAACCGCCATTTGCCGGTCGGCGTCATCCAGATCTGCTGGATGGCCCCCGGGCCGTCGATATGGGCGAGTTCAAAGGTCTGGCCGGGTTCGATCTTGACCGAGGGCGAGATCTTCCAGCCCTGGCCGAGGTCGCGTGCGCAGCGGGCGCCCGTGCCGTCGGTGGCCATGCCGCCGCGGCCTTTCGCGCCGTCGACGTTCTCCGGCGAAAGCGAACGCGTCTTCGCGTTCGACAGCCGCGACAGGTTTCCGAGATGCATTCCAAGACCGTTGAACATGGCGCGCCCTCCCGAGACGACGTGTGATCCGTATTGCTGCCGCCAGCGCCGGGCATGATACCACGAAGACGGGGTTCAGTTACCCGCGTCTTTGCCTGTGGACGCGTGAGAATGGTCTGATGCGGGCGATACGCAGCGCGAGCCACGCCGTTACGATCGCGGCAAACGGGTAGGCCAGTACGGAAATGTACGCGAAGTCGCGAATGTAGAGGCCCGAGGGGTGTCTCATGGTGGGCCTCCAGATCATTCCTGTGACCAGGAGCCCGCTTTCGAGAGGCACGATGACGAAGGCGAGCAAAACCAGGAAGTGCCGCAGCCGCCGCGAGGAATCCGCCACGACACTGCGCGCCAGAACCGCGGCAAAGGATGCTCCGGGGGCAAGCCAGAACGCCACGCAGATGCCCACCATGGCCAGCGTGGTGGGGGTGAGGGTCTGGCGCCAGTGCGCGTCGACGGTGACCTGGGTTGTGTGCAGGTAGGCCATGGCGCACGCCACGCCTCCCAGATAGATGATGGCCACGAACAGGCCCCACCACAGAACAGGCATCCGGAATCTGTCGAACCTGCGCAGGCGGCGGGGAGGCCCGAAGAGAAAGCAGGCCAGCCGCCGGGGCCAGAGGCGCGTCTGCCGGGGCGGGAGCCCTTGCGCGTACCATGGCAGAAGCAGCAGGGCCATCAGGCAGGCCAGGCCGGTGGTCAGTGTCGAGATGAACAGGCCGGCCAGGGCCAGCATGTCCACCGTAGCCGGCAAAATGACGTCGAACAGAAGGGTTCCGAGCGGTGAGAGCATCCACTCGAGGCACCCCGTGGCATGCGAGTCCACCACAACCAGCCAGGGCAGTGCGGCCAGCGCCAGGAGGGGGAGGGTCAGCCAGCGCGTGACCCGAAGCCATTCGAAGAGACGCGGGGCAGGTCTGGTACTGTGCACAGCAGCCATGCCGCGCACGACCAGCCCGATGAATACAAGCGAGAGGACAAAATAGGCGGCCTCGAGGCAAAAGGTCCAGATTGAGAATCGCGGCAGCGAGTCCGCATGTCGCACCGCGAGAACAATCGAGCACAACACGCACAGAACGATCCCGGTTCTTCGTGCCGGGCGCATGCGGGCGTCCCCGCACGAAAAAACGCCCAGGCCGATCACCCCGGCGATGTAGCACAGCATCTGCGTGCCGGCAAGAAGCGCGAGTATGAAGAAGTGCCCATGCCGGAAGACCTCCCCTTGCAGGAAAAATCCAAATAAACTCGCGCCCGTGCCCAGCGTGACCGGTACGAACGCGAGTGCCGCGGGCAGGAGACCGCCTGTGTCGAGCGCGTCGCCGCGGCTCGGGGCGCCGGAATCGACGGCGGATTCGCCCGTGCCTAGTGCAGCCATCGGCGGTCCCGGAGCGCAGCGGTGCGGGACGGCTCAGGACCGTTGTCCCGCGTGGTTTCGAGTACGGCGCGGAGGTTCAGCACCGCCCGTTCGAGGGTGTCGAGGGCCGCCAGGGTGAGCCGCCGCCCCGTGGCCAGCCAGGGGACGATGCGGAAGGGGTCGCGGAGAGGTTCCGCCGGGTGGGCGCGCATGGGGTACCGCCTTTCGAGGGCCGTGGCCCGGGTTTCAACAAATCGCAAGTAGTTTGTAGCACAAAGTAATTCTGTTTGCAAGTGGTTTCCGCACAACCGGACCGCCAGGGTGTGTGGACGGAGTGGACCGAGTGGACGGGGTGGACCGAGTGGACGGAGTGGACCGAGTGGGGCGAGGGGACCGAGTGGGGCGAGGGGACCGAGTGGGGCGAGGGGACCGAGTGGGGCGAGGGGACCGAGTGGGGCGGTACCTGAAACAGGTCCCTGTTATTGATCCAGGGTCTCAGGGCTGGTAGGGCACCGTCTCCGTGTCGTCCACGGTGTAGCCGAACCGTTCGATGTAGACGCGACCGGGGAGGAACTCGTCGTTGCGTTGTGCGAGCCGGGCGATCAACTGCGCATCCAGTCTCGCCTGGACGTCCGCCATCGCGGGGTCGTTGCACCGGTTCTGGAGCTGACAGGGGTCGTTCGCGTTGTCGTAGAGCAGCCAGGGACCGCCGAGATCGCGGACGTAGGTGTACTGGCCGTCGACGATGCCGCGGTATTCGCGGCCGCCGTGTTTGCGCGCGACCTGCCCGAAGGGTTGCGGACACATGATCACGGCGGTTCCGTCGCCGGGCCTGGGGCCGCCGTTGATGTATCCGGAGAAGTCGAGACCTTCGACGCTATCGGGCGCCGGCACGCCGCAGAGGCCGAGCAGGGTGGGCATGATATCGGGGGCGTCGATGGGGGCGTCGAGTGTGCGGCCCTGTCTTCCGAGCGCGGCGGGATACCGCAACAGGAACGGCACGCGGATGGACTCCTCAAAGGGCCATTGCTTTTTCCAGCGGCCCTGACAGCCCAGCATATCGCCGTGGTCGGAGGTGAACACGAAGATGGTGTCCTCTGCGATGCCGGCGCTGGTAAGGGTCTCTTCGAGCGCGGCGAGGCAATCGTCAAGCGCGGCCATGTGCGCGTAATATCCGGCGAGTTCGGTGCGGGCTTTTTCCTGCGCTTCAGGCGGGACGTTTGGCCGCAGCACGAGGTTCTCGGGGTGGAACCGCTGGCGGTAGGGCTCCGGGGCGGTCTGATAGGGTTCGTGGGGCGGCCCCCAGGAGAGAAAGAGCACGAACGGTTTCTCCGCGCGCGCGTGGTCGCTGATGTACTGCTGGGCGTCCCGGGTCTGGGCGATGGCGTCGTACCCGTCCCAGTGCAGTTTCTCGTCCGCATCGGCATAGTAGGCCGAATTGTTGTAGTCGTGGGTGCATTCGAGCACCTTCCAGTAGTCCCACCCCTGGCGGCGTTCCCGGGGGATGTAGCTCGAACGGCCGTGTCCGTCGAGGTGCCACTTGCCGATATAGGCCGTGTCGTATCCGGCGTTCTTGAACACCTTCGCGATGGTGACGGCGTGGCCGGGCAAGGGCACGTCATTCATGAACAGGCCGTTGGTCAGGGGCGACTGGCCGGTCATCAGGCTGGCGCGGTAGGGCGTGCACACGGGGCAGCCCGAGACGGCGTTGGTGAAGTTCACGCTCTCGGCGGCCAGCCGGGCAAGAAACGGGGTTTGCACGTTCGGGTCATCTTTGAACGGGGTGGCCTGGGCGCGCCACTGGTCGGCAAATACGAAGACGACGTTGGGTCGCACGGCGGGTGTTTCTCCGGCAGGCTGTGCGGCGCGCGCCAGCGCAATGCCGGCGGCCGTGCTTGCCAGGAAACGGCGCCGGCTCACCGCGTCGCGCGGGTCCAGTTGAGACGGGTTCATCTGAATCGCACCTCCCTGGCCATGGTAGGCGAGAGGCGCGCCGGAGTGCAAGGCCGGGCTGCCGGCGCCCCTGCGCGGAAGCACAGCCCGATTCCGGAATCTGGTATGGTGCGCGTGGCTCATTCATGTATACTTGAGACTTCACCAACCCATATGGAAGGGGAGATGTATGAGATTCACCGTCTTTGCCACTGGATGTCTTGCGCTGGCTCTTCTCGCGGGTTGCGGCGGGAAATCGGCCGAAGAGGAATCGGCCAATGCCCTGGCCGAACGGATGATCGAACGGGCGGCCCGGGAAAGCGGTTCCAATCTCGATGTGGACATTTCTTCGGGCAATGTCACGATCCGCGGCACCGATGAAAACGGCGAGGCCGTCAACATCAATGTCGATGGCGATACCGCCACCGTGACCTCCGAGGATGGCGGCGTCAGTTTCGCCACTGGCGAGGCCGCGAAAGTCCCCGACGATTTCCCCAAAGACATCCCCCTGTATGACGGCGCCCAGCTCGTGACCGTGCAGCAGGACACCGGCGCCGGCATGATCGCCCTTACCGCTACCAGCAGCGACCCGGCCGCCACGATCGCCGAATTCTACAAGAAGAAGGCCGAGGCAAGCGGGTGGACCCGGGAATCTGCCCTTGACCAGGGCGGCACGATGCATATGCTGACCTACAAAAAGGATAGCCAGCAGCTGGACATCTTCATCTCCGGCGACGGCGATGCCACGCAGATCCAACTGAGCTTGACCCGGCCATAGGAACGCGGCGTTCACGGGTTCGGATCGTCGAGCGCCGGGACGGGACAGGATGACATCCGGATTGGGTGTGGGCCCGGCGCTCTCGCTGGTCATTCGAACGGGGACACATAGTCGCGCCGGGGCGGCGCCTGGAACATGTCGCCGTTCTTGTCCGGCGTCTTCAAACTCTGCGATCTCCGTGCTCTCGGTGGCCAATTTCCTGTTGCTTCGCGCGGGACCTGGATCGCCCCTTCAGGGCTGCAACATCCGTTTCCCCCGGGGCCTGTCCAGAATGGTCCTCCCTGGTGTCTTGGTGGCTTTGTGTGAGGCGGGTATCGATTTCATCGCATTCTCACCAACACACAAAACCACAGAGATGGCCGTGTTGCCGAGCGCCAGGTGGGCCGCACGGCCAACGGTCCGCTGCCTCAACAATGTTCGAGGTAGGAGGCCGTGATCTTCTCCAGGAACGCCTGCTGGTCGGTGGCCCACCACGCGTCCGAGAAGATCTCGACCTCGATATCGCCCTTGAATCCCGCCTGTTCGACCCATGACCGGATGCTCCGGATGTCGATGCACCCTTCGCCCATCAGACCGCGGTCATTGAGGAGATCGCACGTCGGCGTGCGCCAGTCGCACACATGAAACGAGAGGATGCGCCGGCCCGCGCGGCGGATCTCGGCTTCGAGCCGCGAGTCCCACCACACGTGATACACATCCACCGTCACGCCCACGTGGCCGTCGTCGAGCTCCGCCGCCATATCATTTGCGTCCGTCAGCGAATTCACGGCCGAGCGCGCATCGGAGAACATGGGATGCAGCGGCTCGATGGACAGCTTGACGCCCGCCGCGCGGGCCTCGGGCAGCACCGCGGCAATGCCTTCGGCGATCTGTTTGCGGGCCTCCGAAAGCGGCATGCCCGGCACCGCGCCGCACACCAGCACGATCAGCGGCGCGCCGATGGCGTGCGCCTCGGCAATCGCGCGCCGGTTATCGTCGAGGGCGGTTTTGCGGCCGTCCTCCGACAGGGCGGGAAAGAACCCGCCCCGGCACAGGCTGGTCACCCGCAAGCCCGAATCCTGGAGCATCCGCGCCGACTCCTCCAGCCCCTGTGGTTCCAGCCACTGCCGCCACACCGTCACCGCGGGCACCCCGGCTTTGCGGTAATTGGCAAGGCATTCTTCCAGCGACCACGGCCGGGTGGTGATGGTGTGAATGCACAGCCGCGACAAATCGGTCAGTTGTTCCGCCATGGCCCCCGCTCCTCAGTCCAGCGCCGGCACGTCGAGCCAGCGCCGTTCCTGCCCCGACCGCAGCCCCAGCTCGGCCAGTTGCACCCCTTTCGCGCCTTCTTTGAGGTCCCACCGGAACGTTTCGTCGTTCACCACATGCCGCAGAAACAGCTCCCATTCCGCTTTGAAGGCGTTGTCGTAAACCTGGTTGTCGGGCATCCGCATCCAGTTCGCGTAGTAGTCGATGGGACTGGGAATGTCGGGGTTCCAGACCGGCTTCGGCGTCGCCGATTGCGGTTGCACGCGGCAGTCGCGCAGCCCCGCCACCGCGGACCCCCGGGTGCCGTCGACATGCACCGTCAGCAGGTCGTCGCGCCGCACCCGCGTGCACCACGACGAGTTGAACTGGCAGATGATGTTCCGGTCCGTCATGAAGGTAGCGTACGCGGCGTCGTCCGTGTCGCAGTCGAAGGGTTGGCCCTGCTCGTCCCAGCGTGTTCCGATATGCGTCGCGCCCAGACAGGTCACCGAGGTGATGTTGCCGAACAGGTTGTCGACGAGATAGCGCCAGTGGCAGAGCATGTCGACGATGATGCCTCCGCCGTCCGCCTTCCGGTAATTCCACGACGGGCGCTGCATGGGCTGGTCCTCGCCCGTGAACACCCAGTACCCGAATTCGCCGCGCACCGCCAGCACGTCGCCGAAGAAGCCCGTATCCAGCAGGTATTTCAGCTTGAGAAATCCGGGCAGCCACAGCTTGTCCTGCACCACCCCGTGTTTCACACCCGCGTCCCGCGCCAGGCGGTACAGGTCATAGGCATCCCCGGAGTTCGTGGCCGTTGGCTTTTCGCAGTACACGTGTTTCCCCGCGGCAATGGCCCGTTTCACGCAGTCGTAGCGCAACACGGTGGTCTGCGCGTCGAAATAGACGCCGTAACGGCTGTCCGACAGGGCCGCGTCGAGATCCGTCGACCACGGCAGCCCGCCGTGCGTTTCCGACAGCGCTTCGAGCTTCGCCGCGCTGCGTCCCAGCAGCATTGGAGCCGGCATGATGGTCTCATCCGCGCCAATCCGGACCCCGCCCTGGGCGCGAATGGCCAGGATTGACCGGATCAGGTGCTGATTTGTCCCCATGCGCCCCGTGACGCCGTTCATGATGATGCCCACCTGGTGCGTTTTCATCGCGAAATCCTCTCTCTTGGCGTTCTCACGCGCACGCTTCCACGACCGTGCGCGTTGCGTGGCTGCGTGCCCGGGCCGCGCCGTCCGCCGCTCCGGCCTTCCTACGCGAAGAACGTCAGATACGGCCCGCCCTGACTCTCGCGCTGAAGATACACCGCGAGCTCCATGGCGTGGTAATCGCCCCACATGGACGACTCGCCGAACGGCACCTTCTTCCCGCGCGGCACGTAATCCCACCCGTTTGGACGGTGATACACCGAATGCAGAATCAACCCCTGATGTTTCGGGTTCTCGGACAGATACGGCGGGGCAAACAGGGTCTTCGCGACGGTCAACCCCGCCTGGTAATACTCCCTGCCCGCGGTTTCCGCGCCGAGCACACGCCCCAGCCGCAACAGTCCCTGCGCGGCAATCGCCGCCGCTGAACTGTCCACGGGTTCGTAGGGATTGTCCGGCTTCGAGGCGTGCTGGAGATGCCGGGGCATCTTCGCCAGCCCCGGCGCCCCCGTGTCCCAATACGGCACGCCGTCCGCAGGCGTATTCTCGATATAGAAATCCGCGGTCGCGGTGGCCGCCTTGAGCATCAGCGCGCGAATGGCCCCGCGGCCCCCGAGAGCGTCCAGTTCGCTGTCATCGAGGGTGTCCAGGAACTCGAGCTCCTCCGCACAGCCCAGCAGCACCCAGGCCAGCCCGCGCGTCCACGTCGTAAACGGTGAATAGCCCTGCTGCGTGCTCGGGCACCGGTACCGCCCGTCCGTGGTATTGAAAATGCTCTCGTGCACGACCCGCCCCCGCACGTCGTACGCGTCGCGTCCTTCACCATAGTACACGTTGTAACGCGCCGTGTTCGCGGCGTGCTCGATGCCGCGCTGGAGCAGCGAAATGCGCGCATCGTTCTCGCCCATGAGACTGTGGCCCAGCGTGTGTGCCAGCATGAGCGATCGCACCGACCGGAGCGTGTCGCTGAACAGCGAATGCGGGCCGTTGAACGAGTGGATGAAGCCCGTCCCGTCGTGGATGGCCGTCCATCGCGCCGCCTGCACCGCGCCCGACGCCTTCAGCGCCATCTCATAGAAAAGCAACGCATCCGCCGTCTCGGACGTGCGGCCTTCCCGGGCCAGCCGACGCAGGTTCCCGTAGGTCGACAGGTTGTTGAACCCGTGATCGTGCACACCGATATGGCTCACGTGCCGCGCCATGAACTTGACGGTGTTGTCGCGGCCCATCGTGAAAAAAGCCGGGTCGCCCGTCGCGTCGAACTGCAGAAGCTGGCACCCGAACTGAAATCCCTGGGTCCATTCCGTCCATCCCCGCGCGGTATACTTCCCCTGCCGGGTGAACACCGGAGACCCCTGTGACGGGTCCCAGGCCCGGTTGAGCGCCAATATCTTCCGGCCCGACACGTCCAGAAACCGGTCGAGGGCCCGCTTCAGCCCGCCGGGCGTCGCCTGATGGTTGATTTTCACGTTGCGTCCCCATTCCCCGGGGAGAACACTCCCCGCGCATTCGATTGTGATCCGGCAAGTTCGCATGATAACGAATGTCACGAGCTTTGAACAATCCGCCGCCCTGCAGCGCGCCCTGCAGCGCAGTCATCTCGCTGCATACTCCCTGCTCGTGGAGAAACTGGCCCTGGCGCGAAGACGCCGGGAGGCCCCGCGTGGTTGCAGCGGAGCCCTCCGGCGGCTATGCTTCTAGGATGCGGCGCCGGAACCGGCGATCCGCCGGCAACCACGATGCAATTCCAGGAGCAAACGGTTCAGCAGTCGTTTGGAACACCCATGACGCTCTACCCAATCAGCCTGAATATCGCCGGTAAACCCTGTCTGGTGGCAGGCGGGGGCCGTATTGCCCTGCCCAAGGCACGGCATCTTGCCGAAGCCGGCGCGCGCGTCACCGTGGTCAGCCCCCAATTCGTCCCGGGCTTTGCGGACCTGAACGCCGTCCTTGTGCAGCGCGCATTCGAGCCCGGCGACCTCGAAGGCATGTTGCTCGCCATCGCCGCTACCGATGACCGCGAGGTCAACCGCCGCGTAGGCGAGGCCTGCCGCGCCCGCGGCCTCCTCTGCAACGTGGTCGACGATCCGGAGGCGTGCGGTTTTTTTCTCAATTCCGTGGTGCGGCGCGGCGACCTCCAGCTCGCCGTATCCACCGGCGGCGCCGCGCCGGCCCTCGCAAAACGCCTTCGCAACGATCTCGAGGAACGGTTCCCGGCCGATTACGGCGACTATCTGGCCTTTCTCCGCCAGGCCCGCGAACGGACGCGCTCCCGCGTCGCATGCCCCGCGCTCCGCGCGCGGATTGCGGACGAGCTCGCCTCCGAGGCGGGCTACCAGCGATTCCTCCGCCTGGATGCGGCCCAGCGAACCGCCTGGGTCGACGAGCTCATCGCGCACAACCTTCCGGAGGCGCCGACATGACGATCCTGACGCTTGCTGTGCTGTTTGCGGGGGCGTTGGCGTACGCGGGCGCCACGGCGGCTTCGGCCCTGTACCTGTCCCGCAAGCGAGAGATGGCGCTCATCCTGACCCGCCGGCTCGCCCTGCTGGGCGCCGGCCTGTTCCTGCTGGTCTTCCTGTTGCGCTGGGCCGCCTGGGGCTGCCTGCCCATGACGACCGCCGCCGATGCCCTCGTCGTCTTTGTCATCCTCGCGACCGCCGTCATGTTTGTGTCCGCGCGGGACACCACGCGCGCGGTGTCGTCGTTCTACCTGCCCGCCATTTTCGTACTGGTCGTCCTCTGCGCATGCGCCGCGCCCGCGACATTCGGCCAGGCCCCCAGAGCGCTTCACGGCGTGTTTCTCGCCGGCCACGTTATCCTGGCGTTCCTGGCCTATGCCTTCTTTCTTGGCGCCAGCGTGACCAGCGTGGCCTATCTGTTCCAGTCGCGCCATCTCAAGAAACACCACACCGTCGGGTTGTTTCAAGCGCTGCCTCCGCTCGAACGGCTCGACCAAAGCCTGTTCCTCCTCATACGCCATGGCTACCTGATGTTCGCCGCCACCCTGCTGGTCGGCGCGGTCTGGGCGCACTTCGATCGGGAACTGCTCGGGCCCCGCTGGTATCTCGCCCCCAAAATCCTGCAGGCGGTGCCGATGGTGCTGTTCTACGCATTCGTATTCCACGCACGCCAATGCGGCCTGCTGCGGGGCCGCAAACTGGCGTTCGCGGTCCTGATCGGCTTCTCCCTCATGCTGGGCATCTACCTCGTACGCGCGCTGCTGGGCCTGTCGTATTACCACTTCTGGGAGTCCTCGCCATGGGCGTCGTAGCGGTAGGACTCAGCCATCATACCAGCCCGCTCGCGTTGCGGGAACGCCTCCATTTTCCGCCGGAGACCATCCCCGCGGCCTTGCGCGAACTTCAGAACCGGCTCCACGGGGGGGGCGCCGTCATTCTCAGCACCTGCAACCGCGTCGAAATCTACGCGCACCATGAGAAAGACGCCGTGGCCTTGTGCGACGACATCCGCGCCTTCATCGGGTGCTGGCACCGGATCCCCGACAGCGAATTCGTCCCGTCGCTCTACGAACACAAAGGCCCCGAAGCGGTCGGCCACCTCTTCCGCGTGACGGCCAGCCTCGACAGCCTGGTCGTCGGCGAAGCCCAAATCCTCGGACAGGTCCACGAGGCCTTCATGCTGGCCCAGGATCAGCAAACCGTCGACAAAGTCCTGTCCGCCCTGTTCCAGCGGGCGTTTTCGGTGGCGAAACAGGTTCGCACTGAAACGCGGATCGGCGCGGGCAAGGTCTCCGTCGCGTCGATCGCGGTGGACCTGGCCGTATCCATCTTCATCGACCTCGCCGACAAGACCGTCATGATCGTCGGTTCGGGCAAGATGGGGGAGAGCACCCTGAAGAGCCTGCTCGCGCGCGGAGTCGGCCGCATCCTGCTCGTCAACCGCAGCGCCGAGAAAGCCCTCGTCCTGGCCGAAGAGCTCGGCGGCGAGGCGGTGCCGTTTGAGGACCTCGACGAGGCCCTCACTCGCGCCGACATCGTCGTGACCTCCACCGCCGCCGCCACCCCGATCCTCAGCCCCGGCCATTTTCAGCGCGCCCTGCGCAAACGCGCTAACGCCCCCATGTTTGTCATCGATATTGCCGTGCCCCGCAATGTCGACCCGGCGGTCAACGAGCTCGACAACGTCTACCTCTACGACGTCGACGCCCTCAAACAAGCCGCGGCCGAAAACCTCGAGGCCCGGCGCGAAGAAATCGACCAATGCCTGCGCCTGGTCGACGACGGCGTCGCGAAATTCGTCCAGTGGATGCAGAGTCTCATCGCCGAACCGGCCATTCTGTCCATCTCGGAAGAACTCCACGGGATCCGCGAGCGGGAACTCCAGAAACTCCTGGACGCCCACCCGGACCTGACCGGCGACCAGCGCGAGGCCGTGACCCAGATGACCCGGCGTATCGTGAACGCCATCCTCCAGCGTCCCATGAGCCAGCTCAAACGCGAAGTCGCCACCGACGACCCGAGCTTCGTCCTCCAGCTCGTCCGGCGAATCTTTGGATTAAAGGAATCGTGATGTCAGAACGAATCGTCATCGGCTCCCGGGGGAGCGAACTGGCCCTCAGCCAGTCCGAACAGATCGCCCACGCGCTGCGCGCCCGCGCGCCGGATACCGACGTGGTGATTGAGATCATCCGAACCACCGGCGACAAGATCACCGACGTGCCCCTCGCGCAGATCGGAGGCAAGGGACTGTTTACCAAGGAGATCGAGGAGGCCCTGCTCGCCGGGGCAATCGACCTGGCCGTTCACAGCATGAAGGACCTGCCCACCGAACTCCCGCCGGGACTCTGCCTCGGGGCCGTGCCAAAGCGCGAGAATCCGCGCGACGTTCTCGTCAGCTCCGCGGGACTCACCCTGGACCAGCTGCCCCCCGGCGCCCGGGTGGGCACCTCCAGTCTCCGCCGCGCCGCACAGCTGCGCGCCTTTCGCGGCGACCTCGCGCTCCTGCCGCTCCGGGGCAACGTCAATACCCGCCTGCGCAAGGTGAGCGAGGGCGGTGTCGACGCGGCCATCCTGGCCGCCGCCGGTCTGTCGCGCCTGGGTCTCAGCCACCAGATCACCCAGGAGATTCCCGAGACCATCATGTTGCCCGCACCCGCCCAGGGCGCGCTCGCCATCGAAACGCGCCAGGACGACGCGGAAATCCTGCGCAGGCTTGCGCCGCTCGACGACCCCGAGACCCGCCGCGCCGTTGCCGCGGAGCGCACCTTCCTGGCGGCGATGCAGGGGGGATGCCAGGTTCCCCTGGGCGCCCTTGCGACCCGCTCCGGCGAATCCATCCTGCTCGACGCCTGCGTCTGCAGCCTCGATGGCGCCCGAATCTTGCGGTGCAGAACCAGCAGCAGGCATGATCGGCCCGAGGACGCCGGCAACCAGGCCGCCGCCGAATTGCGCGCCCGGGGCGCCGGCGCCCTGCTGGAGTCGTTGCGATGACCACGCAGTACGGTAAGGTCTATCTCGTGGGCGCGGGGCCCGGCGACCCCGGACTCATCACGGTCCGCGGCCGCGAATGCATCGCGCGCGCCGACGTCATCATCTACGACGCCCTCGCCAACGCCCAGCTCCTCGAGGACGCCCGGCCGGACGCCGAACGCATTTTTGTCGGCAAGGAGCGCGACCGCCACACCCTCATTCAGGAGGAAATCAACCGTCTTCTGGTCGAGTGGGCCGGGAAGGCCAGTCACGTCGTGCGGCTGAAAGGAGGCGACCCGTTCGTGTTCGGCCGCGGCGGCGAAGAGGCCCTGCTGCTCGCTGAGCACAAGATCCCCTTCGAAGTCGTACCCGGCGTCACCGCGGGAATCGCCGTCCCGGCCTACGCGGGGATCCCCGTCACTCATCGCGGCATGGCCACGAGCGTCACGCTCATCACGGGCCACAACCGCGAAAACGAACCGGGAAAACGCCTCGCCCTCGACAACATCGCGCTGACCGGCACCCTCGTGTTCTACATGGGCGTGAAGAACCTGCCCACGGTCGTCGACGAGCTCCGCCGCGTGGGCCGTCCGGCCGCCACCCCCGCCGCCGTCATTGAATGGGGCACCTACGGCCGCCAGCGTACCGTCCTGGCCACGCTCGACACGCTCGTTGCGCGCTGTGCCGAAGCCGGCGTACAGCCTCCCGCTGTTGTCGTGGTCGGAGAGGTCGCCCGGCTTCATGAAGCCATTCCGTGGTTCGAGCGGCGGCCCCTGTTCGGCAAGCGCATCGCGGTGACCCGCTCGCGCTCCCAGGCCAGCGAACTCGTGCGCGCGCTGCGTGCCATGGGCGCCGACGTGTTCGAATTCCCCACCATCCAGATCATGCCCGCCGAGACGCTCGACGACTTCGGCTATATCGGCGACTACGACTGGATCGTCTTCACCAGCGTCAACGGCGTCGACATGCTGTTCGACAGACTCGATGCCCTTGGCAACGACGCCCGCGACCTCCACGGCGTCCGGCTCTGCGTCATCGGCTCCGCGACCGCCGAGGCCGTCCGAAAACGGTTTCTGCGCATTGACGCCATGCCCGAGAAGTACGTCGCGGAAGAACTCATGGCCGAATTGCTTAAACACCACCCCGATATGCGCGGCAAACGCGTCCTGCTGCCCCGCGCCGACATCGCCCGCAGCTTTCTCCCCGAGGCACTGCGCGCGCACGGCGCGGAGGTCACCGAACTCGTCGCCTACCGGACCGTCATGCCCAAATCGTCCGAGGCGCTCGTGGACGCGCTCATGACCTTCGCGCCCGGCCTCGTCACCTTCAGCAGTTCGTCCACCGTCCGCAATTTCTGCCACCTGCTCGGCGCCGAGCGGATGGACGCCCTGAAAACCCGCGCCGTGTTCGCGGCCATCGGGCCCATCACCGCCCGTACCGCCCGCGAACTGGGCGTGCACCCCGCCATCGAAGCCGAAGAACACAGCATTCCGGGCCTGATTCAGGCTATAGTGGAGTGGGCGGCGGCCCACTCGGGAGATTAACCGTGGCGTTTCCACAGACTCGCATGCGACGCCTCCGGCGGAACCCCACGTTCCGGCGGATGGTCCGCGAAACCCGCCTCAGCGTCGACCAGCTCATTTTCCCCATGTTCGTCCGGCCGGGGGCGGGCGTCCGCAATCCCATCGCCTCCATGCCCGGCAATTTCCAGTTCTCGGTGGACACGCTCGCCGAAGAATCCAGGCGCGTCGCCGGCTGCGGCGTGCCCGCCATCATGCTGTTCGGCATCCCCGAGCACAAAGACCCCCTGGGCTCCCGGGCCTACGCCGAAGACGGCATCGTCTGCCGGGCCGTCGAGGCGGTCAAACGCGCCGCACCCGAGCTGTGCGTCATCACCGACGTGTGCCTGTGCGAATACACTGACCACGGCCACTGCGGGGTTATCCGGACGAACCGGGACGGCGCGCCCGGCGTCGACAACGATGCCACCCTCGAACTGCTTGTCCGGGAAGCCCTCGCGCATGCGCGCGCCGGCGCCGATATGGTTGCCCCCTCCGACATGATGGACGGGCGCGTCGGCGCCATCCGCGCCGGCCTGGACGGCGCCGGGTTCCACGAGGTCCCCATTATGGCCTACAGCGCCAAATACGCCTCGAGCTTCTACGGGCCGTTCCGGGACGCCGCCGAATCGCCCCCGCAATTCGGCGACCGTTCCGCATACCAGATGGACCCGGCCAACGCGCGCGAGGCCATGCGCGAGCTCGCCCTCGACATCGAAGAAGGCGCCGACATCGTCATGGTGAAGCCCGCCCTGGCCTACCTCGACATCATTGCCCGCGCCGCACAGCGTTTTGACATCCCCCTCGCCGCCTACCACGTCTCCGGCGAGTTCGCGATGGTCAAGGCCGCGGCCGCCAACGGCTGGCTCGACGAAAAACGCGCGGCCCTGGAAATCCTGACCGCCATCCGGCGCGCCGGCGCGTCGCTCATTCTCACCTACTGGGCCTGCGACGCCGCCCGGTGGCTGCAGGAAGGTCCCCCCGTCGCATCGTGATGCGAAATCCATATATACTGGGGCTACTGGACACGGAAGGAGGCTCCCGATGCTGCACATGCGCGTTCTGACAAGAATCCGGCCGGCCAAGGCGCAGGAACTCCCGTTTGAAAAGCAGGCGCTCCAGTGGTTCAACACCGGCCTGGATTTCCTGATCCTTCTGACTCAGCTTTTTGGGCCCAAGGTGCTCTAGCGCACCCCAACTCGGCGGCAGGTTCCCACCATCATGAAACGAGACACGTCCGCGGCGCTCTGGCGCGAAGCAAACAGAATCCTGGTGGGCGGCGTCAACAGCCCCGTCCGGGCCTTCAAGGCCGTCGGCGGAGAACCCTTCTTCGCCGCCTCCGGCAGCGGGCCCCGCATTCGCGACGTCGATGGCAACGACTACATCGACTACGTGTTGTCCTGGGGCCCTCTGGTCATGGGCCACGCCCATCCGCACGTCGTCGAGGCCGTGACCGCGGCCATGCGGCTCGGATCCAGCTTCGGCATCTCCACCGAGGCCGAAATCCGCCTCGCACAACGCGTCATGCGCCACTTCCCGGCCATCGAGAAGATCCGGTTCGTGAATAGCGGAACCGAAGCCGTCATGAGCGCCATCCGTCTCGCCCGCGGTTTCACCGGCGCCGATCTCGTCGTCAAAGTCGCCGGCTGCTACCACGGCCACATGGACGGCCTGCTCGTCCGCGCCGGAAGCGGATTGACCACCCTCGGCCAGCCGGACAGCCAGGGCGTGCCCCAGGCCTACACCCGCTGCACCCTCGTCGTCCCCTACAACGACTTGGAGGCCGTCCGCGAAGTCTTCACAGCATATGGCGACGACGTCGCCTGCCTGATCGTCGAACCCGTGGCCGGAAACATGGGCGTCGTACTGCCCGAACCCGGCTATCTCGAGGGAGTGCGCGAACTCACCCGGTCCGCCGGCGCCCTCCTCATCTTTGACGAGGTCATGACCGGGTTCCGGGCCGGCATGGGGGGCGCGCAGGCGCGCTACAACGTCACGCCCGACCTGACTGTGCTCGGCAAGGTCATCGGCGGCGGCCTCCCCGTGGGCGGCTACGGCGGTTCCGCCGAAATCATGGATATGCTCTCCCCGCTCGGTCCCGTCTATCAGGCCGGAACGCTTTCGGGAAACCCCCTGGCCATGGCCGCCGGCCTCGCCACCCTTGACGCCCTCGAACAGCCGGGCGTCTTTGAACGCATTGAAAACGCCATGACCGTCCTGGCCCGGGGCCTCGGCGACATCGCACGCAGCGCGGGCATCCCCGTCTACCAGACTCAGGCGGGCTCCATGGCCTGCCTCTTCTTCAACGAGCGCCCCGTGCGCAACTACGAGGACGCCACGGCCTCAGACACCTCACGCTATGCCGCCTTCTTCCGGGGCATGCTCGAACGGGGCGTCTATTTCGCCCCGTCCCAGTTCGAGGCCTGCTTCATGAGCGCCGCCCATACCAGTGCCGAGATCGACCAGACGCTCGAGGCCGCCCGCCACGCCTTTCAGGTACTCGCCCAGGTCCGCGGGAGCGACGACATATTGTAGTCAATTGACGCACCGGCGGAGGCGGGTGCCCGTGCCCCCGTCCGCCGCGCGCCCTGTCGAACGCACCATCCCCAAGGCAATCGCACTAAAACCAGATGGAAACCGTCAGTTCGCCGGAAGAACAGGCGCTCTCTACCTGCCCCAAGTCAGCGGATTCGCCAAAAGAAAATGCAGAAGTCCGCAGGAAACAGCGTTTTCCAACGTCTTTCCTGC
>ENA-UOUL01001388-UOUL01001388.1-bioreactor-metagenome-genome-assembly--contig:-NODE-1388-length-34181-cov-5.701501_pt1 | contig 34181 bp, 28 predicted proteins | sample MGYA00249838_ERZ747220 | MGnify/ENA primary metagenome ERZ747220 (study PRJEB28778, sample SAMN05720191) | bioreactor metagenome | isolation source: Anaerobic biogas reactor | place: USA:Washington... | reverse complement strand
GTAGGTGTCCCAGGCGAGGCGCAGCCCGCCGGGCAGCGCCGCCTCGACGTGCCCCTCCTGGTCCATCCCGGCGGGGATGTCGAGCCCAAGCGCCCGGTAGAAGGCCAGTGACGCGGGCATGTCCCGCACCGTCATGCCGATCAGGTCCAGCCGTGCTTTCATCGCCATATCCCCCTTTGTGAGCCATGCACCGCGCGACACGAACGTTCAGATTCTATCAACAGCAGGGGCGCGTTTCCGGCACACTTCAGTACCGATTCTCCATTTGACCGGGCGCCCGCCTTGACGTTATAATCTCCCTCTGCCACCGGGCTCCGGGACAATTCGACCGCTCTCGCCGTGACCAGCCGCCGCGCTGGTCGTTTACTGGGAGGCGGGCCGGGCGGCACCTGACGACAGCCACAGTATAGCACGCGGCACACCCGGCCAAAAATCAAAATCACCCGGCGACCTGAGCAACCACGCGCCCCCGCCGGCGCCGAAATTATCGCCCACAACCTGCAAGCGACCGCTCCGGCGCTATTCCGGCAGCAGAGAATTTTTCGTATCATCGGATCGATGCCTTTGCCTGCCTTAGCTGATCTGACGGCCAAGCGCCGCGGATTCCCCCGCCAGCGCCATCCCTTGCTGCCCTTTGCGATCGCCATCGCCGCAGCCCTGCCAGGCACCGTCCTGCGCTTGGCCGGCGTGCCGCTCGACCCGGCCCTGGCGGCCGCGACTTCCGGAGCCGCGATTGTCGGCGCGTCGTTCCTGCTGTTGTGGGCCTGTGACGCGGCCCAAGCCGACGTGTCGCAGGCCCTGGCCCTGGCCGTCGTGGCCGTGCTCACGGTCCTGCCGGAGTACGCCGTTGATATGTACTTCACGTGGCAGGCCGGCCAACACGAGGGCGCCGCGTACGCGCACTACGCGGTCGCGAACATGACTGGCGCAAACCGGCTGCTGATCGGCGTTGCCTGGGGGCTGGTCGCAGCGCTCTACTGGTGGCGCTTCCGCCGAGCCGTGCGCATCGGTCACGAGCGTTGCACCGAGTTGCTCTTCCTGGGGCTGGCCACCGCGTACGCTTTCGTCATACCGATCAAAGGCACGCTGGCTTGGTACGACGGCCTGGTCTTCCTCGGCATCTACATCTGGTACATCGTGCTGGCCAGCCGCCGGCCGTGCGCCGAGTCCGAGGCGGTTGGGCCGGCCGAAATGCTGATCCGGCTGCCGCGAAGGCAACGAAGAGCCGCGACCGCGGTGCTGTTTCTGGTCGCGGGCGCCGTGATCCTGGCGAACGCCAAGCCGTTTTGCGAAGGTCTGATCGGCACGGGACGCCTGCTGCGGATAAACGAGTTCGTGCTGGTGCAATGGCTGGCCCCAATTGCCTCCGAGGCTCCCGAGTTCATCGTCGCCCTGATGTTCGCCTGGCGCGGCCAGGCGGCCATGGCGCTGGGCACCCTGCTCTCAGCCAAAATTAATCAATGGACGTTGCTGGTAGGCATGATTCCCGGCGTGTACGCACTTTCGCACGGCACGTTGGAGCACCCGATCCCCATGAATGGGCTGCAGATGCAGGAAATTCTGCTCACCGCGGCGCAGTCGCTGCTGGCGGTCATGTTGCTGGCCTCACTGCGATTGTCGGTCTCGGGCGGCGTGCTGCTGTTCGCGTTGTTCGTAGGCCAACTGACCTTGCCAGGCGTGGTCGCAGCCCATCCGGCCGCCGCCTTCGGCCTCCGCCCGGAGCACATCCACGCCATTTTCTCGGCCTTCTACATCATGGCCGCGGTGACGCTGCTGCTTGAAAATCCCGGTAAGCTCAGAACGTTGAGCCGCGGCCTGAAGTTGGAAAACGACGAGTTGCCGACGATCGAACCAGCAGGTCTCGCAAGTGAAGACACGGAAGCAGACTTCGCCTCCGACATGCCGGCGTCCGCGATCGAGCCCGAAACACCCCGCTGCCGGGAATGCCGCTGGCGCCGCTTTGGCCTGCGAGCATTGCACTCCAAACCGCAAGCAGCGCGCGCCCGGTAAATGCGAGCTCCGCGCTGCCGTGAGCAGCCGGAGTTCGTGGCAGGTGTCGGGCGACTGGCGCTGGCATGCCCGCGCTTGGCGCTTGGGCATGGCACCCGATGCGCGCTTGGGCATTGCACCCGATGCGCGCTTGGGCATGGCACCCGATGCGCGCTCGGGCATGGCACCCGATGCCCCCTGGGCTATGTTCAGTCGTCCCTACGGGACCAGCCTCAGGCGAGCTGGGGCAAGTCCCGTAGGGGCGACTTAGCGTTCCTCAACGCCTGTACGCAGCGCTTCAGGCCGTCTTCACCGGGATGCGCTTGGCCTGGGCCTGCGGCTGTTTTTCCAGTGTTATGTGGAGCACGCCGTTGCGGTACTGCGCGTCCACCTTGTCGGGGTCAACCGAAGTCGGGAGCTGGAAGGTGCGCTGGAAGCTGCCGAATTCACGTTCGACGTAGTGATAATCCTGGCGCTCTTCCTCGCGCTCCTGCTTCTTCTCGCCGCGCACCGTCAGCATGCCGCCCGCCACGCTGATTTCGACATCCTTTGGGTCTATCCCGGGCAACTCCATGCTGATCTTGACGTGCTTGTCAGTTTCGGCCAGGTCGGTCCGCGGCGTGGCCAGGCCTTCCATCAATCCCCAGGGTTCGCCAAAGAAGCGATTGAACAGGTTGTCCATCTCAGTGCGAAAGCGGGTCAAACCGCTCTCACTCCGGGAAAACGGGGACAACTCACGCCGGCTTCGTCTAGGTAGCAGGTTCATATTGTTACCTCCAATCGCATACCCAACTGCCGCAAGACGGCGTCAGGCTTTGACTGAAATTTTTCGCGGCATCACTTCCGGCGTCTTCGGCAAGTGCAGCGTCAAGACACCGTCGTGCAACTCGGCTTCGATCTTGTTAGCGTCGATCCCTTCGCCGATTTCGAAGCGGCGGCTGAAATCGCCGACCTCGTATTCCTCGAGCAGATAGTTCTCGTCGCCCTTGCGGCGCGGCTCGACGCGTCCGTAGATCGTCAGCACGCCGGCCTCATAATTGATGTCCATGCCGTCGGGCTTGACGCCGGGCATGTCGGCCAGCAGCAAAATTTCGTTGTTCGTCTCGATGATATCGACTGCGGGGATGAACATCGGACCGCTGCGAATCTGCTCGGCCTCGCCCCGCTGGGCTTCGCGCTTCTGTAGCGTGGTATCCACCATGTTTCTGCTCCTTTTCTTCATGACCATCGTTTCAGACGGCCAATCGTTCTAGGACTTCAGCATAATCTTGCGCGGCTTGGCCGCCTCGACCTTGGGCAAGCGGACCGACAGTACGCCATCCTTCAGCTCTGCGGCCACCTTGTCCTCATTCACCTCGACCGGGAGCGTGATAACGCGGCTAAACTCGCCGCTCGGACGCTCCTGGCGATGCCTGGTCTGCCCGTCGCCGGCGGCCGGCCGCCAGCGGCCCTTGATGGTTAACTCGTTGCCGAGAGCGAAGATCTCCAGGTCTTCCTTCTTTACGCCGGGCAGTTCCGCCTCGACGTGCAGTTCTTCCCCCACGTCGCAGATGTTCACCAGAGGGTAAGCTGTCGTCATCAGCGGCGAACGCCAGCGTCCGAATCCGAACTCGTCGAAAAGCTGATCCAACTGGCGTCGCAATTCCGTAAAAGGCGTTAGCGAGTAGGGAGCCACCATGCGATTTCTCCTTTATCCGTGCCGTTGTTCGTGCAGTACTTTCATTTCCAACCGGCCTTATGCAACGACCGTGCCAACACCGGGCAGGCCCATAAACCCCGGCAAAAACAAAGGTTACGAGGCCTTATAGGCATTTTCGCCCGCCGGCGAGCCCGCCAATTTGACAGCCGTCTGCAAGGAACGGCACCCGCGCACAAACTACGCCGCGCGACTGAAAGTGGCCGTGAATAAGGTATTACCAAATTGTAACCAGCACCCCGACCGTGCGCCGCGCTTCTCCGCAGCGCATTCCGGATACTTGACTCTACTTATCATGCCCAAAAAATCCTGATGGCCGAGACGAAGCGCCAGGCGAACTGGCCGGACCTTCTAACAGGACGACTCTCCATGGCTGTCGGCACTCGAACGGGACGCAATCACCTGTCACACGCTACTTCCCCTTATTTGCTGCAACATGCCAGTAATCCGGTCGAGTGGTACGAATGGGGCCGTGAGGCACTGCACCGGGCGCGCACTGAACGCAAGCCGATTTTCCTGAGCATCGGCTACTCCGCCTGTCACTGGTGTCACGTGATGGCCCACGAGAGCTTCGAGGACGAGGCCACGGCCGCGGTGATGAACGAAAACTTCGTCAACATCAAGGTCGATCGCGAAGAACGGCCGGACCTGGATGCCATTTATATGCAGGCGACGATGATCCTTAACCGCGGGCAGGGCGGCTGGCCGATGAGCGTCTGGCTCACGCCCGACTTGCGGCCGTTCTTTGCCGGGACGTATTTCCCGCCGCAGCCGGCCTTCGGGCGGCCTGGTTTTCGCGATCTGTGCCGGCGAATCGGCGAGCTTTGGAAGACGCGGCGTGACGACCTGCTGGCCGAGGCGGACCGGCTGAGCGAGGCGGTCATTCAGTCGCTCGAGCCCGGCCGCCTGGGGGCGGCGGCGCTCACGCACGAAGGGATCGACCGCGCCGCCCAAGCGGTGGCCGGGGGATTTGACCGGCAGCGCGGCGGGATGCTCAGCGGCCCGAACAAGTTTCCGCCCAGCTTGGCCCTCGACCTGTTCTTGCGGCTGGCACACCGGCACGGGCCGGGCGCTGCGCAATCGCGTGAGCTATTGGCGTTGGTGAACCTGACGCTCGACCATATGGCCCGCGGCGGCATCTACGACCAGCTTGGCGGCGGCATCTACCGCTACAGCACTGACCCGGCCTGGCACATCCCGCACTTCGAAAAGATGCTCTATGACCAGGCGCTCGTCAGCCGCGCTTTCGTCGATGCCCACCTGGTAACGAAGAATCCGCTTTACCGCCGCATTGCCGGCGAGCTGTTCGATTTCGTGTTGGGCGAGCTGCAGTCGCCGGGCGGCGGCTTCTACAGTGCGCGCGATGCTGACAGCGAAGGCGTGGAGGGTAAGTACTACGTCTGGACCAAGGCCGAAATTCTAGCCAGTCTGGGCCCAGAAGAGGGGGAGCTTTTCTGCGACTACTACGGCGTCACCGCGGAAGGCAACTGGCGCGACCCGCATGCACCCGGCGAGGTCAAGAACGTGCTGCATGTCCCGCGCAGCCTGGAGGAATTCGCGCGCATGCGCGGCGCCGATCCGGCCGAATTGGAGCCACGGTTGGCGGCGGCGCGGCGGAAGCTGCTGGCGGTGCGCTGCCAGCGCGTGCCGCCGGCGCTGGACGACAAGATTCTGGTCGAATGGAACGGCCTGATGATCGCCAGCCTGGCACGCGGTGGGGCGGCCTTGGCTGAGCGGAAGTACGTCGATGCGGCCGTCCGCGGAGCCGAGTTCATCCTCGATCATCAGTGCCGCGATGGCCGGCTGCAGCGGGTGTTCCGCGGTGGACGAACGGGCGAAATCGCGTTCCTGACCGACTACGCCGCTTTCATCGAGGCCTTGCTCGAGCTGTACGAGGCGACCTTCGACAAGCGCTGGCTCGAGCGGGCACTCGAACTTAACCGCACGGTCATCGAACGGTACGGCGACCGCCGCGCGGGCGGTTTCTTCCTCGCGCCAGGCAATCAGGAACCACGGGTCGCACGCATCAAAGACGCACGCGACGGGGCCACACCCGCAGGCAACTCGATGCAACTGATGAACCTGTTGCGGCTGAGCGCGATAACCGGCGACCGGTCGCTTCGCCATTGGGCGGATCATACCATGAGTTGCTTCGCCGCCGACGTGCTCCAGTTTCCCACCGCCGGAGCGCGTTTCCTGGCGGCGGCCGAATTCGCGCTGACTGGGCCCGTGGAAGTGACGGTTGTCGGTGACCAGTCGTCCAGCGGCGCGCAGCAGCTATGGCGCCATATTCACAGCCGGTATCTGCCGAATCGCGTCCTGCTGCACTCGGATCCCGCGCATCCGCAAAGCAACATCGCCGCGCCCGCGTTGCAGGAGAAGCGCCCGGTGGACGGACGTCCGGCCGTCTACGTCTGTCGCGATCAAACCTGTTTCCCACCGGCGACGACGGTTGGCCAGTTGGACGAATTACTCGTGCGCTAGTCCTGCGTCCGCCCCCGTGCCGGCGGCCGGCTGTTCTAGCGCTGGTATGTTCCCACCAGCTCGCCCTCGGCGATGACGTGCGGCTTGATCTGCTTCAACAGCTCGTCTTTGGTCAGCCCCGGCTGGAGCTTCAGTTCCGCATCCAGTGCATAAAGCTTGAAATAGTAGCGATGGACTCCGTGGCCGGGTGGCGGCATCGCCCCATTGTAGCCCACCTTGTTCCAGGTGTTCTTGCCCTGGACCGCGGGCAGGTTCGGAAGGCGGAGCTCGTTCGGCAGGCCCTCCGGCAGGCCGCTCAGCTTGTCCGGAATTCCGTAGATTACCCAGTGCACCCACGGTTCCGGCCGCGGTGCATCGGGATCATCGCAGATGAGCGCAAATTCCTTTGTTTCCGCGGGCGCTCCTGACCAGGTCAACGGCGGCGAAAGGTCTTCGCCCTCGCCCGTGTACTTCTTCGGAATCTGCTTACCCGGCTCAAAAGCCGTGCTCCGAATTGTGATCTTCATGGCACCTTCTCCGGTTTTGTTCGCCTGCTGCGCGGGCGCGGGCCGCGTGTGCTGCGCCCAAGCCGCGCCCGCCACGATCAAGGTCAACTGCAATGGTGGTAGCCACAGCCGACGCGCGTTTGCCGAGCACCCTCTGCTCATGAAAATCCTCTCAACTCAAGGGCCTGAACACGCGCGCTATGCTATTCTATGCGGCAAATAATGCAAAAGGGGTCGACGATCGCACCAGTCGTACACGGAGACAGGCATGAAAGCCATGGTTCTGGAGAAAATTGCGCCGATCCAGACAGCTCCGCTGAAGCTGATGGACCGTCCTCTGCCGCAACCCGGCGCTGGCGAGGTGCGGCTGCGCGTACATTGCTGCGCCATTTGCCGGACCGACCTGCACGTGATCGAGGGCGATCTGCCGGAGCACAAAATGCCGGTGATACCCGGCCACCAAGTGGTCGGGACGGTGGATGCGCTGGGCCCTGGCTGCCGGAGTCTGCAGCTCGGCCAGCGGATAGGTGTGGCTTGGCTGCGGCACACATGCGGAAAGTGCGAATATTGCCGAACGGGGCGCGAGAATTTGTGCGAGCAGCAGAATTTCACCGGATACGACGCGGACGGCGGATATGCGGAAGACGCGCTCGTTCCGGAGGATTTCGCCTACCCGTTGCCTGCGGCTTTCGCCGATGAGGAAGCGGCCCCGCTCTTGTGTGCCGGCATTATCGGGTATCGCGCGTTGCGGCGCAGCAACCTGCCGCCGGGCGGCAAGTTGGCTCTGTACGGTTTCGGCTCCTCTGCCCACGTGGTAATCCAAATCGCTTTGCACCGCGGGTGCCAAGTGTATGTTGCGACGCGCGGCGAGAATCACCAGCGATTGGCGCGCGAAATGGGCGCCGATTGGGTCGGCGAGAACCCGGCGGAAATGCCGGTCAAAGTGGATAGCGCGATTCTGTTCGCCCCGGTCGGTACGTTGGTGGGGCCGGCGCTTGAAAACCTTAAGAAAGGCGGGACCCTGGCCGTAGCGGGAATCTACCTGACGGATGTCCCAACGCTGCAGTACGAGCGGCACCTTTTTTATGAGCGCGATCTGCGCTCCGTTACGGCGAACACGCGTGAAGACGGGCGTGAGCTTTTAGCCGAGGCCGCCGAAATCCCCATACGCCCGCACGTAACGCGTTACGCCCTGGCAGATGCGAACCGCGCGTTGCAGGACCTGAAAGCCGATCGCATCGCCGGGACAGGCGTGCTGCTGATCAATCACACGTAGTGGCACGCTGCGGCATGAGCCGGTTCGGGGAGAGTCGGCCGGTTCACCGGACGGTCTTGTGGTGAATGTGCGTCCAGGTCTGACGCGTCGTGTAGAAACGCGGGTTAAGGTCTTGCGGAAAGATCGATGACCCGTCGTTGCTCGTGTCGCTCCAATCGATGGGCGGGACGTTGGGGTAGGCATTTCCCTCGTCGTACGGATCTTCGTAGTCGGGGTTCACGTTCTTGCTCTCGCCCGGGTACCAGACGAAGTGCTTGAGCGTGTTCACGGGCTCGGGTTCACGCAACTGGTACTCGACCGTGTCCACGTGGCAGTCCTGGGTGAGGATGTTGGCCCGGTGGCGCGGATGGCGCGACCAGGATATCGTGTTATCGAATTGCGTCGGGTCGTTCCAAATTCCCGAGACCAGATAGTCGCCGCTCATGTTGTAAATGCTGGTCCAGCACGCGTCCGCGGCCAGGAGCATCTCCGATGGGTAGCGATCGTAATTGTGAAACTCGCGGCGCATCGGGTCGCCGGGCGAGAATCTGGGCTGCCACTTCCAGCCGCCCGCCGACAGCGGCACATTTATCCCGTAGCTGTAGTCAACACCCGGCGCCATGCCGCCGCCGGGATAGATCAGCCCGAAGAACTGTGCTCGCGCTTCATTATTACGCTCAGGCTTAAGGTCGGCGGGGCAGTAGCCGGCTTCATGCGAGCCCAGGACGCGCGTCTGCACCAGAATGTCGATCCACGTATAGCGCGTCGGACCGCTGTTGTCGTCCCACAGCGGGTAAAACCCATCATAGTTTTGCCGCAGGTTTTCGAGTGCGAAACCGAGCTGTTTAAGATTCGAGGCGCACTTGGCCTGCTGCGCCTGGCGGCGGGCAACCTGTATGGTCGGCGCGGTGATCGACAACAACAGAGTGATGATCCCCATAACGACGAGCAATTCAGCAAGTGTGAATGCTGCCCCCGCCCTTCGCGTGCGCCAGGCTGTCAGCCTCGGCCGGCACATATGCTCTGTCCAGGTTAGTTCGCTAACAGCAGCCGCGGCACTCCGTTGCCCACTTACACTCGGCGCGGGCTTGCGCCTCACAACGCTCGCGCCTCGGGCGCGCCAACTTTCCTTGGCGGACGCGGCTGCCAGACTCTACACTTTCTGACATTAACATATCGGCGCGAGTTTTCTTTTGCAAGCCCATTCAGTCCTGTACCGCAACCAATTTTATCGGCCAAATTTTCAAGGTTTATTAAAAATCGTCAAGGGGTCTTGAACGACCACTTGGTCACATCCGCGAACACGAAAGGGTAGAATGCGACATAAAAGATACTATATCTCGTCCTTCTCGAGTTGCGATCGCCAGATTATCAGACTATTCGCCAGCGGCGTCCGAAAAAAAAGCTTGACTTTGCCTGAAGAACATTTAACTTGGATTCGATTAATCCGGACCTCCCCCGGAAGGGAGGAAGGAGGATTTCGGATGTTCATATCGGGGAAACCAACTCGGTGCACGGTTTCGGTATTCATTGCGCTCTTCGGGATGTTTGCCGCCTCACCCCTGGCGATTGCTGCTGTGTCGGAGACGATTCTGACCGTCACTGCCACGTGCGGCCGCAGTAGTGGGACTCTGACGATTACTCAGGAGGACGGGTACTGGGACGGCGACAACTTTTTCTGGTCGACCGACGAGGCTATAGAAATCCGCGACGGCGAGCAGTTGCTCGGCAGGTTTGGCCCGGCCAGCATCGCTGTTTACGCTGACCCACAAGTGAATCTGGGTTTCGCGATCCAAGCGGACAACGAACTGACGAGTTTCACGCTCACCTCGGCGTTGCTCGACTTCCCGAATATCGAGCATGCCTGGGCGCGCGCCGACGCCGCATTCACCTTACTCGATTGCCAAGGGGTGGGAGCGTTGCTGACGGGCACTGGGCCCGGCGGCGGTGCGTACATGGCCATGTACAACGGCACGGCTTCGGACGCTACAACATTTGCGGAGGGTATCAATACCATCGAGGTAGTCTGGCCGGAGACTTTGGCGGTCGCTGAATTCAGCAGCGCATCCTCCGGGGAGTAGATGAATTCCGTGGCGGTGGTGGGGTGATGGGGGTGATCGAGACGACGCGTTCGGCTGCTTGCCCGAAGCGCTGCCGTTTTAGGAGAAGACGAAACATGATCGCACGCTCTGCCGCCGTTGGAGTGCTGATGCTCCCAGTGGTTGGCAGTACCGTGGATATTCCGAGCTCGGTAAGTGACATGGGTTCTCGTTTGTACTTTACCCCTACCCAGGGTGACATTGGCGGTGGAACCACATTATGAGATCACACCAGGGCCGTTTGGGTTCGGTCTATTGCGCCTGGCCTTTTCTGCGGCGGCGGAGCGTTGACGCTAATCAGCGCCTTCCGCTTTTCCGCCCTACGCGGCGCTCAAGGAGAGCGGGACGCGCGCTGACCGGATTGCTATCCGCGCTTGCAGCCCTGCTATTCGTCAGCGCGGTGCCTTCGTCCGCGAGCGATGTTCCCGCGTGTAGCGAGGCGCCTGTAATGTTCACCCCCGCGCCCGAGTCCGTTCTTCTCAAGCCGCTGCCGATTACGCTGCAAGTTGCACAGATCGGACCGGATTTCGAACTCGCAACCATATCGGACGTCGAAGTCGCCGATCTTGATGGCGACGGTCAGCTCGAGCTGGCGGTGGCCTGGTTTGCAACCGATCAGCATGATGCCAGCCGGAATACCCGCCGCCTGGTGATATACCGGCTCGCGGCCGTTCCGCTCGTCGGGCTTGAGTTCACCGTTATAGCTGACTTGGACCTCTACATACCCGACTTCAAGGTTCCGGCGCTCTCAATATTCCGCAACGGCACGGCCGACATCGGGATCGGTGATTTCGATGGGGACGGGGACCTCGATCTGGCAGTGCACGCGTTCTTCGGGGATGAACTCTGGTTCATCGAGAATTTGGGCGGTGCGTCGTATCAGCAGTATCTGATGTTCCCGTTTTACTTTGATTCAGCCGGGAACTTTATTACGCCTCCGGAATCTCTGGCGGGTGACTTTGATGGCGACGGCCGGGACGAGCTCGTCTACATCGCGGACCCGATCCTGCAGATTGACGGTCAGATCATCCACTTCTGGAAGACCGACGACACGATCGCGAACATGTACCGCGTTGAGTGGGAGGCGCTGGAAGATCCGGTCTTCACGCAGTGGACGCGCGGCTTGGCCGTGGCCGATTTCGACGGGGATGGCCGCAGCGACCTGGCCTTTACCGGCACGATGGAACCGCCCTACGAAAGCGGCCCGATACTCACGATCTGGTACGGCTTGGATCCGGATACGCGGCAGTTTCACGTGCACCACGAGTATCCCGACATGCTGTGCTCGGATGTGGTCGCCGTTCGGCCGGATGCGTCGCGCAACCCGGGTGTCATTTTGAGTGATTTGGACGGCACGAAAATTCAGTATTGGGCGGGGGCCCAGGGTAGCCAGGTCGACCTGACCTTCCAGTTTGAGTGCGGCGGTTTCGCCGGCCTGTCGCCCGGCCGCGGTATGACCCTGGTCACGGCCGACATAAACGGCGGCGGCCGTTTGGGCGTACTGACCAAGCAGAAGCACGGCCACGCCGGAGATGCGAATCAGGTGCAGGTAGCCAGGTACTCTCCGGCGTCCAGCGCTTGGGTCAGAGCTGCACCCAATCCGCTGAACACGGGCGGGTTTGAGAACTGGGATTATGACCAAATTCTGCGGCCGCGGAATTTGGCCGCCGGCGACGCGCTCGGCAACGGTCTGCCGGAGGTATTCGCCGCGTTCGGCCCTTCCCCTTGCGGTACGCTGAGCAGTTCTGGCAGCCGGCTCGAAGTCGCAATATGGCAGAATAGCTGCGCGGGCGATGTAAACGGCGACGGCTGGGTGGGCCGGCCGGACATGCGGCATCTGTACCGTGCGCTTGGCACCTGCCGGGGCGATGCGCGCTTCAACCTCAATGCGGACATTGACAAGAACGGCTGCGTAAACCTGATTGATCTGGGATTACTGCTCGAGGACTGCGGTTGCACCGCCCGCGACGGGATAACTTCGCCCTGCGGCAGCCAAAAGGTGGGGGATTCTAACTGCGACGGCGTGGTCAACGTGTTCGACCTGGAGCCCTTCGTCAGGGCGGTCACGGGCGGCCACGCTGCCTGGTACGCCTATGTGGGCGAAAGCGCCTGCGACTTTTTGTGCGTGAATGATGTCGATGGCAGCGAGAGGGTGGACGTATTTGACATCGACTTGTTCATGCAATGCGTGTTGTCGGCAGTTGATCTGACAAGCGGCAATTAGGCCCGACTTCGCACCGCAGGCCGCCAGGCGACTGGCGCCACTCTGGTCGGGAGATTCGCGGCGGGATTCCGGGGCGGCACGCCCCGGCTCTGCTCTCTGTTGTGCCCCCGCCTCTTGATCCCTAGATCCCTTGATCCCTCGATCGAGGTCAGGGCTCAGCGGGCACTCACGTAGGCGTCAAGCGAGAATCAGATTGATCAGCCGACCCTTGGCCACGATGGTCTTGCGCACCGGCCGGTCCGCTACAGCTTTGGCGATCGCCTCGTTCTGCAGCGCTAGCCGGGTGAGTTCGGCATCATCGGCGTCCACCGGGGCCTGGATGCGCCCGCGCACTTTTCCGTTCACCTGCACGGCCATCTCAATAACGTCGTCTTTGACCAAGGCCGGGTCGAAACCGGGCCAGCCGTCCTCGACTATTGACCGCGGCTGTTCAAGCCGAGACCAGAGTTCCTCGCTGATGTGCGGCGCAAAGGGCGCCAACAGCTTCAGGAAACGTGCGCATTGGCCGCGCCCAACCGTCTGTGCCTTGCCGGCCTCATTTACCCAGACGATCATCTGCGCGATGGCCGTATTCAGTGAGAAGCGTTGGATATCGCTGCCGACCTTTTGAATGGTCTTGTGCAGCAGCCGTTCGAGCGCCTCGTTGTCCTTATCCACCAGTTTGGGGTTAATGCGCCAGGCGCCTTCCGGGTCGTTTTCGTCGACGGGCTGAACGATGAGGCGCCAAACGCGCTGCAGAAAGCGGTGTACGCCGATTATGTCGCGGGTATTCCAGGGCTTGCTGGCCTCGAGCGGCCCCATGTACATCTCGTACAAACGCAAGGTGTCCGCGCCGTACTCCTCGATAATGTGATCGGGGTTGACGACGTTTCGCAGCGTCTTGGACATCTTGGCGTTGGTTTCGGTCAGCTTCTCGCCCGTCTGCTTGTGGTAAGCTCCGTCTTCGCGAAAATCGATGTCGTTGTAGTGAATGTATACACCGCGCGCATCCTGGTATGCGTAGGCGGTGATCATGCCCTGATTGAACAGCTTGTGAAACGGCTCCGGCGTGGAGAGATAGCCCAGATCGTACAGCACCTTGTGCCAGAAACGTGCGTACAGCAGGTGCAGCACGGCGTGCTCGGCGCCGCCCATATACAGGTCGACTCCGCCCAGTTGCGGCGCGCCGCCGGCCGTTCGTCCGCCCAGCCAATAGCGCTCGGCCTGCGGGTCAATGAAGCGCGCCGCATTACGCGGGTCGCAGAAGCGGATGTAATACCAGCATGAGCCCGCCCATTGCGGCATGGTGTTGAGCTCGCGCCGGTACTTGACGCCGTCGCGCTCCACGACCTGCCATTCTTTGGCCCGCGCCAGCGGACTGCCCGGCTGCGAATTGGGGTCGTCGCTGGTTTCCGGGCGAAAGTCCTCCATGTCCGGCAGTCGCACCGGCAACTCGGCTTCGGGCACCGGCTCTATTCCGCCGTCGGGGCGGTACAAAATCGGGAACGGCTCGCCCCAGTAACGCTGCCGGGAGAAGAGCCAGTCCCGCAGTTTGTATTGGACTGTCCCTTCGCCCAGATTGCTCGATTCCAACCAGGCGGTGATGCGCTGCTTGGCCTCCAGCGTATGTAACCCGTTCAGGTTGCTTTGCCCGGGGAAGTGGTCGCCCGGTTCGCCCGGCGAATTCACGTTGAATCCCAGGTCGGTGTAGGCTTCGCCGGTGCGCGTACAGAACTCGCCTTTCTGGAAGCAGTCGCGCAGGTCTTCGAAGCTGCGGAATCCCAACTTGTCGAAGACGTCTGGCCAAGCCACGCGCGTGTGCCCCAGCTCACGCTCGATCAGGCCGGGCAATTGCTTCAGAACGCCGTCGGCGAATAGCTCGCTCGCACGCGGCGCGGGCCCCGGACCGCCACGCCGTGCCAGCACCTGCTGCAACGTCTGCGCGAAACCCGGCGGGGCAACGTCGCCCGCCGCCACGGCGTCCAAGAAGTCGGCGAGCACGTCACGCCATTCGCTCTCGGCCTGCGCCTCTGCGGGCGCGGCCTGTGCAAAATAGTGCATGGCCGCCACGGTCGCCGGATAGACCACGTCACGAATGGGAATCCCGAACTCGCGCGCGAGCTCAAAATCACGCTCATCGTGGGCCGGCACCGACATGATCGAGCCCGTGCCGTACCCCATGAGCACGTAGTCCGCGACCCAAATCGGCACGCGCTGCCGATTAACGGGGTTGATGGCGTACGCCCCGGTAAACACGCCGGTCTTGACCTTCGTCTCGGCCGTGCGGTCGAGCTCCGATTTCTGCCGGGCCTCGGCCACGTACGCGTTTACGATGTCGCGATGCAGATCCGTGGTGATGATGGGCACCAGCCGGTGTTCCGGCGCCAGAACCATGTACGTGGCGCCGAACAGCGTATCCGGCCGCGTCGTGAATACGCGGATTACCTGGCGTCCCAGGTCGCCGGGGGCGTCCAGGCGGAAGTCAACATAGGCCCCTTCGCTGCGCCCGATCCAGTTGCGCTGCATCTGCTTGATCGGTTCGGGCCAGTCCAGGCCTTCCAGATCGTCCAGCAAGCGCTGCGCGTACTCCGTAATTCGCAGCATCCACTGCCGCATGGGGCGCCGGTAGACCGGATGGTTCCCACGCTCGCTGCGACCTTCGTTCGTGACCTCTTCGTTCGACAGTACCGTACCCAGCGCCGGACACCAGTTCACCGGCACTTCGGCCAGATAGGCCAGGCGGTGCTCGGCCTGGTATTCCTCGATGGCCTGCTGGCCGCGGGCGCGCACGTCCGCCGGTACGGGCAGTTCCTCAATCGGCCGCGCCGCACCGACCACGGTCCGCCCGTCGGCATCCACCCAGCGCCATTCGGGGTCGTACCAGGAGTTGAAGATTTTCAGAAAGATCCACTGCGTCCAGCGGTAGTAGTTTTCGTCGCAGGTTGCCAGCTCGCGGTCCCAGTCGTATCCCAGGCCGATCATCTCGAGCTGGCGTTTGTAGGTCGCTATGTTGCGCCGGGTGGTCTCACGCGGGTGAACGCCGGTTTCGATGGCGTATTGCTCGGCCGGCAGTCCGAACGCGTCCCAGCCCATCGGGTGCAGCACGTTATGACCGCGCATGCGCATGTAACGTGCGATGATGTCCGATGCGATATAGCCCAGGGGGTGGCCGACGTGCAGACCGGCCCCTGATGGATAGGGGAAGAAGTCGAGCACGTAGAACTTGGGCCGTTCGCTGCCCGGCTCACCGGGGTTGGCCGCGCGGGCGGCGCGCTCGCGGGCCCAAGTCTGCTGCCACTTGAGTTCGATCTCGCGAAAATTGTAGTTAGCGCCCATGCTAATCGGCCGGCTGCGTCGCCGCCGCTCGGTTATCAACAAATCCGTTTCGCAAGTGAATATTCTCGGGATTCAACCAGCCGCCCAGAACCTCTTGAGCCGCCAGTTGCGAGCTCATGGCGTGCAAGCGCGGCCTCTGCTGGTCGAATTCACCGCGGTAGACAGGTTTCACGCCCTCGATTTCGACCACCGCCCACTTGAACAGCTTGGCCACGTCGTTCACCACCACCACGTGAGCCGACGCACTCGACGGGTCTGCCTCCTCGACGGCCTGGAAAATTTCGCGCGGCAACTTCTGACTGTCAGGCAGGTATTGCCCGAGCTGGTCGGACATGCGCGTCACCGGCTGCAGCGGCGCCGCGGGGCCCAGTTCCGTAACATAGGCGGAGGGGGCCGGAGGAGTATCGCTCAAGAACGCGGGGGCGGCCGGCTCTGCCGCCGTCAGAAGCTGCTTCAGCTCAGTGGCCTGCTCCACTGCAGCCGCCAGCCCTACGCTCCGGGCCGCTTCGGCCAATTGCCGCGCGTGTTCGCCCGCGGCGGTATGGGCCTTCATCAGCTTCAGGTCAGCGCGGACCTGCTCGCGCACCTCGTCCAACGACGCGGGCGGCGCAGACGGCTCTGCCTGCACCACGCGGAACATATAGGGCTGGTAAGGCGTCTCCGATGGACGCCGCATTCCAGGGCTGAAGTTCGTTTTTCGAGTAACCAGCACCGGGCTGGGTTCGTTCAGGCTGAGCACCGGCAGGCGCTCCTCCGGCTGCGGCGTGTAAAGGCCCTTCACGCGGAAGGCCAGTTCGGAGGCGGACAGTCTGTTCGACCCCTCGGAGTAGATCGGTTCGGGCGAGCCGAGCTGATCCGCAAGCTGCCCGGACAGGGAGTCAGGGCGATCATCGAAGTACTTCCGCAGCTCCTCGTAGCTCATCAGCGGCGTCTGCTGGTAGATGACCTCGGCGCGGGAGGCAAACTGTTCCCGCAAATCACTGAATGAAACCAGCGCACCTTCGGGCTCCGGCCGGAAACCTTCCTCATCCGGACGCTGGGCCTGCCAGGGGGCGTACACTGTGTCGCGAATCTGGTTCATCAGACTTTGCGCTTCCAGGACGGCACGCTCCTTGATGAAGTCCTTACGGACCTGGTCCTTGGCTTCCTCGAACGTCATGGGGACCCTGGTTGGGGTGCCGGCGGCGGCCTGAGCGTCCGGGGTGACGGTCTTGGTGTAGTTCCACGCGTTTTCCTGGAAGTACTTCTCGAGTTCGCGCTGCCGGGCGCTGATTTTTGGCTCGAGGCTCTTGGGATCGATGGTCACGTACTCAATTCGCACGCGGTCAGGCAGGCGGTACCCGAATTCGATCTGGTCGTCGGTATGCCCGGGGAAACGCTCCTTGTTCGCCTCGAAAAAGGCCTGAAGCTCCTCCTCGGTCGGCTCGGCTACCCCATTGACGAAGGCCCGCGAGTCGATGACCGAAACCTGGACGTCCGCTTTCTGGGTCGCGTCGCGATAGGCCACTTCGATGCGCGGCGCACTTTCGGCGAGCGCTTCTTCCTGGATGCTCAGCAGTTTCTGAACGGCGAGCCAGCGGCCAATCAGCTCGTACAGTCCTTCCGCACTGCGGCGGCTCGACTGTTGGATGCCCGCCAGGATGCGCTGCAGCTCCTGCGGGTTCCCGGACTGTGCCAGCGCCGCCTGCACTTCCTCAGAGCCGACGCGGATGCCCATGCGCTGCGCTTCCTTCGTCAGCAGCCAGAAGTCCAACGGGTCGAACCGCATCACCGAGCTGTCCAGAGCCGCGAGCGCCTGCTGTTCGGCCTGTGCTAGGGCCCAATCGCCCGAAGTGATCTCGCCGTGAATGGAATTCCCAATGACGATATCGTCCCGGCGCGAGGGTCCCGAATTGCCCCCGGGAGTGATTAGCCACGTCACCAGCAGCAACGACATAAAAACCATCAGCAACGCGCGGCTATAACGACGGAAAAACTTCGTAAAACGCATGATCAATCCTGACAGTAGGCTGCCATACGGGGCTCGCGCCATCCGGTCGCGACAGACCGGCTATAATACGCCTTCAGCCGCCCAAAACAAGGCGCGCCAGAGCTGGAATCCGTCGCGGTTCAGCACCCGGCGATTCCCACGGCCGTCGCCTGCAGCGCCCGGCGTATGCCCTGCGGAGAGGGGACGCCGGGATGCCTCCCCCGGATGCTGCCCGCGTTTGAGGCGGACCGTGCCCGTCGCCGACGCGGCGGCCGGCATGCGTCGCGGCAGGTGAGCGACAAACGCTACGGTTTCGCCGGATCTGTGACGGGCTCGCGGCCCTGTCGCTGGGCGAGCGCACGGTAGTACGCATCCAGCAGACTTCGCAGCTCGGCCGGTACTTCCTGCTCCGGCGGTGGGGCGATGCGGCGCAGGTCGTCTTCGTGCGGGCGGGCGAGGTCAACCGCCGTTCGCGCGGCGCTCGACAGTCCGCCGCCCGCCTGAACGTTTGGGTCGCCTAATGAGAGGCGAACGCGCAGGGCCTGCAGCTCGCCCAGGCCGCCCAGCCGGCGAGACTGCTCGTGCAGGCGCTTGAGCGCCGTGACGAAGGCGGCCGCGTTGTCGGCGGGCCAGCCCAAATCGACCAGCATGTCCTCCGCCACTTCCCCGCCACGATTCATCCATTCCAGTAGGTCGAGCGTTTCGGTCAGGCCTTCGGTTTGCAGAGGGCTTGTTCGCAAGCGCCAGCTCGGCGGCTGCGGCGCCTGCGGTAACGCGACTGTTCCATTTTCCGTCGGCGAGTAGGCGTGACCGCTGCCTGTTCCACCGTCGGATTGTCCCGAGCCGGACGACGGCTGGTTCTTATCGCCCGCGCCTTGGTCGGAACGCTGACCCGGTTGATCGCCGCCGGCTTGAGGCTGCCATTGCGAACCTCCGCCAGCCTGACCAGCCTGATTGGATGCCTCCTCACCCGGTTTTCCCTGGCCTGGATTCGCTGAAGAAGAACCGCCAGGCTGCGGAAATTGCTGGGGCCGGGCGGTCGCTTCGCCCTGGCCGGACGCGGGTGAGGCCGCAGGTGGCGTTTGGCCGGTACGCTCCGGCGAGGCACCGCCCGCGGGCTCAGGCGCTTGAGGCTGCTGTTGCGAACCCTCGCCAGCCTGATTGGATTTGGCCCCACCCGGTTTTTCCTGGTCCCGATTCGCTGATGGAGAACCGTCAGGCTGCGGAGGCGGGGGGGGTGCGGTTGGCGCAGGCGGAGTGCCTTCTGGCTGCGGAGATTGCGGGGGCTGGGCGTTCGGTTCGTCCTGCCCGGACGCGGGTGGGGCCGCAGGTTGGTTTGGGCCGGCTTGGTCCGGCGGCGTGCTGCCCGGGGGCTCAGCCTGCGCGGGGTTTTGTGGTTCACCGCCGGCCGGCTCCACTTCCGGCTCTGGCTTCGGTATGCGGCGTCCGAGGTCCCGCGCCATGTCCCCATGTTCTTCGATAAACTGTTGGAGATCGCGTTCGAAGCTGCCCTCATTTGAAGCGGAGGGACTGGAGGGCCCTCCCGCCGCGCCAGCCGCTCCGGACTTATCTGAAGCGGGCCCGGTCGATCCAGGCTGATCACCGGTTTGCCCCCCCGACGCGCTGGCGGTCGGCTCCTTGTCAGCGGGATGCTGGTCGGCCGCGGCCTTCTCGGACGGCGGCCCCTGAGCACCGGCGGGTTGCTGGCTCGGGCGGCCGCGGACTGCCTCGGCCGGCTTGCTCAGTATGAACTCACGGCTGCGGCCGGTTTGTGCCGCGGGCGTGCCGTCGAACCGGGTGCGGCCGTCGCGGACTTCGAACCAAGCGCGCATCTGCTGGCCGGGTTTCATCGGCAGATCGGCCGTAGGGATGCGGACGCGCCCGCGCTGCCCGTCCGGGTCAAGTTCCATTTTGAGTATGTTGCGCGCCAGCGCGCCCGCGTCAGCCCGCACCAGTTCGAACTCCGCCACGCGGATGTCGTCTTCGGCGACGGCCACGAGCGCCGCGTGGCGCGTGACGTCCAACACGCCGCCGGGCATGTCGGCCTCGGCCGGCTCGACGATGGTCACGGTGGGGGCTTCGTCCGGGCGGAGCGTGATCTGGTGAGTACGCGGGTCTTTGACGGGGGCGCCCAGCCGGTCGTGAAATTCAATGCGGTATTGCCCGCCTTCGACCAGGACCATTGATAATTCGAAGCGGTACGGGTCGGCGGGGTCAACATTCATCCGCGTCCTGGTTTCGTGGCCGTTAGTGAGAACGAAGGTGCCGTTTTCCACGACCGTGTTGGCGAAGGCGCGGAACGTGGCACGCGTACCGGCCAGGACCTCCAGATCCGGATTGCTCGTTATCCGAAGCGGCAGTCCACTATACGCCGGCGGTTCGAGTTCGATCTCCAGGCCGGTGAGCATCGGCACGGGCAGCACCGGGATGGTGCCTGTGAGAACCGCGTCATTGGCGGTGCAGCGGTAGTGAATGTCGCGGTTTACTTCATGCGGTGCGAGCGTGAGCAGCCAATTCGCGGCCGGTTCCGTTACGGGCTTGAGCTCATAGCGCATTGCACGGTCGCCGGAGTCCGGGTCGGCGGCGAGCATTTCAAACGTAACTTGCCGAATCGAGCCGCCGCGAGCCGCAAATTCGAGTTTGAGCTCCTGCCCAGCGTGGACCGCCTCGCCGGGCCGGGGGCAAACCTGTTCCAGCGTTGTGGCCGTAGGCGCGGGCCGGCTTGCGCCGAAAAACCTGGCCACTGAAGGCCAAACGGGTTTACTGGCGAGCAGGGCGTAGCCGATCCAGGCCGCCAAGACTACGGTGAACAGCGTGAGCGGCAGCCGCATGGCGCCGGACTCACCGATGCGCATCGGCCAGTGCTCGGACAGGTCGGCGGCGGCCTGCTCGGCGGCCGCGGTGCTGGCGTAAGTGGCGCGTGGCTCGCGCTGCAAGAGGACGGCATTGACGATCGAGTTGTGATCGATTCCGCTGGCGCGTTCGAGGGCGCGGGCCGCGTAGAGCGGGTTCAGGCGGCGCCGGAAAGTCAGTACGAGCAGGGCCAGACAGCTCAGGCCGAGGAACCAGCACCAGTACCGGGCGACCAGCAGGGCAGTGGAGCGCGGAAGCCCGGCCGGATAGGAATGATCGGCCACGACGAAAAGCAACGGCGGGACCGCGGCGACAGCCAGCAGGACGAGGAACCGCCGCCCGGCCATCTGCAGGGCGAGTTTACGACGGTAGGACTCGAGTTCGTGTTGGAGAACCGCCCCGGGATGATCTTGGGGTTGCTGGGGCATCTGGTCAGAGTCAAGCTGAGGCACATCGCACCGCTGCTATTCTACGAGAACGCCAAGAGCGTGATAACTCGCCCCGTTGTGCGACCAGTGAAATCCGATAATGTTCTCGGGAACAGGTGTACGAGCGTTAACTGATGGACGCCGGGCGCTTTGAGCGGCGCTGCAATAACAGATGGGATAGCACAAAGTTGGAAAATGGCTAGGATAGGTGGCGAAGGAGTAAGGCGCTTACAGGAGAATCTTAGGCATGTCATTGGCGTTTAAACCATTCGAGGAGATGACGCGCGATGACTATGCGCAGATCGGCCTCAAATGCGGGCTGGAGGTGCATCAGCAGCTTCTGACCGAAACGAAGCTTTTCTGCCGCTGCCCCGCGGGGCGCTACAGCAACGATTACGACACCGAGATTTTGCGGCATATGCGGCCGACGCTGTCGGAATTGGGCGAGTACGACGGCACGGCTTTGATGGAAAAAAAGACCCGCAAAAACATCTATTATCGCATCCACCATAGTACGGTTTGCACGTACGAGTTTGACGACACCCCGCCGTTTCTGATCGACGACGACGCACTCGACATCACGCTCGAATTGTGTCTCTTGTTCGACCTGAATATCGTCAGCGAGCTTCACATAGCGCGCAAGCAATACCTGGACGGCTCCATTCCGGCCGGGTTTCAGCGCACCGGCATCGTGGGCGTGAGCGGGGCGATTCCGTACGGCAACCGGACGATTGGCGTTCGCCAGCTATCCATCGAAGAGGACGCCTGCCGCGAGGTCTCGGACGTCGGGCACGACCGCGTCTATCTGACCGATCGCCTGGGCATGCCGCTGATCGAAGTTGTGACCGAGCCGGACATGTGTACGCCGGACGAGGCGGCCGACGTTTGCCAACTGATTCGGCGGATTTGCCGGAGCACGGGGAAGGTGCGCACCGGCTATGGCGCGGCGCGGCAGGACGTGAACGTCAGCGTGGCGGGCGGGACGCGGGTTGAGATCAAGGGTGTACCGCAGATTTGGCGGATTCCGCGGCTGGTCTACAACGAGGCTCATCGGCAGTGTGCCTTGCTCGGGATTCGCGAGGAACTCCGGCGGCGCGGTGTTACTCCGCAGACGTTCCAGTACTCGGCGCATGACGTCACGCGCCTGGCCGAGCGCGTGCAGTGGGAACCGGTGCGCGCGGCGGTCGAGGCCGGCTTGCGCGTCAAATGCGTGGTGCTGAAACGTTTCGGTGGGCTGCTCAATACGGTCACGCAGGAGCGCACCACGTTCGCCAAGGAATTCGCCGACCGCGTACGCGTCATCGCCTGCCTGACGCGACTGCCGAACATAACGCACTCAGACACGGCCACTGAAGCTCTGGCGGCGCGCGACTGGGAGAATTTGCGCAAACGCACCCGGGCGGCCGCCGACGATGCACTGCTGCTGGTCTGGGGCAGCGAAGAAGACACGGAGACGGCTTGTAACGAGATTGCCATTCGGGCGCGCGAGGCGACGCTGGGCGTGCCGTCGGACACGCGTCAGCCGCTTAAGGACGGCACGACCGGCTTTGAACGCGTGCTGCCGGGGGCGGCCCGGATGTACCCTGATACGGACCTGCCGCCGCTGGCGATTTCGGCGCAGCGCGTGGCGCGCATACGGGCCGGCTTACCAGAGCGCGTCTGGAACCGCGAACAGCGGTTACGTGAGTTGGGAGTGCCGGACGACACACTGGTGCCGCTGCTCACTTGCCGGCATGGGGAGCTGTTTTTCAGGCTGGTGCGCGATCTCAAGGTCGATGCGAAGCTGGCGGCCGTGGTGTTGATACAGCGGCTGAAGGCTTGGCGTCGCGCCGGGCTGGACGTGAACGACTTGAGCGAGGCGGACATACATGCTGCGTTCGAGGCGTATGCCAGCCGGCGGCTGACGCGTGAGGGGCTGCTGGACGTTCTGGAGTACGTGTTGCGGAACCACTTTGCGCCTTGCGATTCGGCCGCGCGCGTGCAGGCGGCCATGAGCGCGCTAGGGTACGGGCACGTTTCGGAAACTGATCCCAGTGCGCTGGTTTCCAGCACGGTGAATGGGCTGGAACCGTCGCAGTTCGCGAACGCTGACGACATGCAGCGTTACGCAATGGGCGTGCTGATGCGCGATCTGCGCGGGCGCGTGGAAGGCCGGCAGGTAGCGGAGTTGGTCAGCGCCGCGCTGCGCCAGAAGTCGCGCGCGATGGCCAAGGTGGATCAAGGCTGAGGCCGGCATAGGCGCGCTCCCATCATGAGCTGACGACCCGGACCGCCGCGGTCCGGCTCTGCTTATACAATTCAGGCGAGGTGCGCTATGGACTTCACACTCGACCGCATTCTCTGGCCGACCGATTTCTCGGAGCTGTCACTTAAGGCGGGGCGCTACGCCTATGCCCTGAAACGGCACTTCGGCGCGCAACTGCACGTGGTGCACGTGATCCCTCCGATCATGACCGCCGACTTCTCAGTCGCGTTGCCGGCGACGCTGCCGGTGACGGCCGCTGACCCCGAAACGATTCAAGCCTGCCGCAAGGGGCTTCAGCGGATCATAACGGAGCGTCTGCAGGCCACCGACGATGTTCAGCAGGAAGTGCTGTTCGGCAATGCCTGGTCGGCGGTTTGCGAATACGCGGCAGCCCACCAGATAGAACTCATAGTGGTCAGTACACATGGACGCACCGGTTTGACACATATAGTGATCGGCAGTACGGCCGAGCGCATTGTGCAACACGCGCCGTGTCCGGTGCTGACGGTGAAGGCGAGTGGACGGGACTTTGTAGCGCCAGAGTGATAAAGTGATAGTGATAAAGGGGGCACGCGATCCTCCTTTATCACTCTATCACTTTATCACCTTATCACCTCATCACGGGTGCGCGAGCTTGGTCTGCCGCAGCGCCTTTTGGCCTTGGCGCGAGTATTCCAGCGACTGCATGAGAACGCGCACGGCTTCCTGATCGGCGTGGAAGCCGGCGGAATTCTCGGCTTCGACGAAGTCGACCAGGAACGAGGCTTTGCGCTGGAAGTCGCGCGGGGCCTTCAACTCTTCGTCCGTGGCGCCGGCCTGGCGCGCGTCCTTGATGTCGTCAATGAGCTCCATGAGGGCGTCGAGGGCCAAGTCACGCGCGAACAACATGCGGGATTGGATGGTCTCGGCCCGGGCGAGCAGTTCCTGCTCCGGCACGCGATGGCAGGTCTGGCATGCGTTGGCGATGTTCAGCAGTGGACTGCGCACGTGGTGGTCGCTGACCTTCATGGCGCCCACGCGCATGTAGGGCATGTGGCAATCAGCGCAGGTTACGCCGGCGCGGGCGTGGATGCCCTGGCTCCACATCTCGAATTCGGGGTGCTGCGCCTTGAGCATGGGGGCGCCGGTCTCGGCGTGCGTCCAATCCGTAAATCCGATTTCATCGTAGTAGGCGAGGATTTCGTCCGCCTTGCGGCCCTTGAACCACGGGTATGTGAGGCGCTTCTCTTTGCCCTTGAAGTAATACTCGACGTGACATTGTGCGCACACGAAGGTGCGCATCTCCTGGCGCGTGGCGTCGCGGTTGACGTCGAAGTCCGGCATGCCCTCGGCCGCCTTGACCACACGGATGCCCTCAATGAAGGCCGGGCGCGTGACGCGAAGCTGCATGGTCTGCGGATCGTGGCAGTCGAGGCAACTGATTGGATGATCTACAAGCTGCCGGGCCTCGGCGTAGGGCATTTGGTTCATTTTGTCAAAGCCGGCCATGATGTCGCCGTCGCCAAGTTGCTTGTACGCCACGTAGGTTGAGGCGTGACAATTCAGGCACGTGCCGGGCTGCGCGAACTCAAGCACGCGCTGGGTGTAAGTCTGGTCTTCGAGCATGTAGGCGTGGCCGCGCTCCTCGCGAAAGTCCTTGGCGAACGCGTAGCCGGCCCACATGGTCTTGAGGCGCGGATCGAGTTCGATTTTGGACTGCGCGACTTTGGTGCGCGGGTCCTTTTCGGATGGCTCGTGCGGCAAAGCCTCACTGCCGCCGTGCCTGGTGCGCTGCATGTCTACCGTGCGCGCATAGCCGTCGTACTGTTGCGGGAAGTTCTTGCCCCAGATTTGCGGATCGACCGTGTTGTCGTCCAGCTCGACCACGCGGAAGAAGGGGTTGCGCGCTTCCTGCTTGTGCTGGAAGATGTTGACCAGCAGGGCCGTCACTCCGAACGTCGCGGCCGCGACCAGCGCCAGGGCGGCGGCTAACAACAGGATTCGGCCGCGCCGCGGCGGGTTGGTGTACGACACGTCTTTCGGCGGTTCAACGGGGTTTGCCATGTCTCAATTCCACATTCCAGAGAGTTAAACCACACAGACAACGAGGCATAGAGAAGACACTGAGCATGTGCGCAGCCAATGTTGACAATTGGTTCTCTTTCAATGCAGGTGGCCTACGTTTGGGTGGCAGCGCGTACACGACAGCGGCGGCTGGCCGGGCTGGCTGGTGTCGATGGCCTGCACGATGTCCTGATGGCAGCGGCGGCAGGCGGCTTCGGTTACCGCCAGATTCTGCGGCGTTATCTGGATTGGCTCGTGGAACCAGCCGGTGGTGAAGGCCAGCGAGTGGTGATAGCCGTTGCGGGCCTTCACCAGGTATTTGCCTAGAAAATCGTGCGGCGTGTGACAGTCGTTGCAGGTCGCGACCGCGTGATGGCTGGAGCGGTTCCAGGCGCGGTACTGCTCCTGCATTACGTGGCAGTTGGCGCACGCGGCCGCATCATCGGTCAAGTACGAAGCGCCTTCAGCATAAATAAAGGTATATGCCCCGACGCCGGCGCCCACGCCTAACAGTCCCAGACCGGCAAACGCCGCCAACTTTACGGCATTCAGCTTTCGCACGCGACCCACCTTCGGCCCGGTTGCGAAAAGTACCCGCGGGCGCATCGGCCCGCAACATAGCGCCTTTGGCGCCACCTGCTAAAAGAGCAGGTGCAGCAAATAATCAAGCCGGCCGGAAAGAACCAGCCGGCGCCCTGAGTACCGCATGACCTCGCGTATTTGCCGGCGGTACTGGTCGGCGTAGCAGTGCTGGGGGCAATGTTTACAGGCCGGCTTGGGGTCCAGCGGGCATTGCATGCGCTTGGCGAACGCGTGGGCCGCCAGCTTGGCGCAATCGGAACAGAGTTCCAGCGGGCGGCCATGCACGCCGGCCACGTCGAGCGTGCGCAGGCGTACGGCGGCGCGCGGCACCGGGCCGTGGCGTTTGCGACAGTACAGCTCGATAAATAGCGCCAGGGTGCGCAAGTCCTTGCGCAGCTTACGGTCGATCGTCAGGTCGGCCGGTGCCTGCCGCGTTCGACTGTTCCCGGCTTGTTGGCCAGAATCGCGCATCACGCCTTCTCGACCACGGCTATCAAGTCCATGGAGCGCTGCGGCTCATACGCGTCACGCGCATAGTTGCCGAAAAACTCCACCTGCCGTGCACCGCCGGCGCTGGCAAAAGCCGCCAGGTCTTCGCGGGTCAGGCCGGTTAGACGCACGGTTTCATAGCTTGGTTCCTCGTCAGCCCCGACTGGGAGAGCGAGAAACTCGACGAAGCCTGCGCCGGCATGGCGATGGACGCCCTTTGCAAGCAAATGCTCGCGTTCGTCCACACGAGCCCGCCTGAACTTCTGCCAGATGCACGGACCCTCCGGCAGGCTCCATAGATTCAGCACTTGAATGACGCACATGCCGCCCGAACGCAGCGCCGCCAGCATGGCCGCCACGGCGCGCTGCGCGCCGCCGCGGCTGCCCGCCAGCGACAGCGAATTGCCCAGGCAGACCACGGCGTCGAACGCCGTCGGGGCCGGCTCCTCAAAGCCGCGCACCGTCCAGCGCAGTGTGCCCGACTCGCCAAACTGCTGCCGGCAACGCGCGATCATGGCCGGGCTGACGTCCGCGCCCTCCACTTCCAAGCCCCAGGAGTGAAGCATGGCGGCGTGCTGGCCGGTGCCGCACGCGGCGTCCAGAACTCGCCGCGCGCCGCACCGGTCGAAGACGGCCCGCAAGAACGGACCTTCGTTGGCCAGACGCTTCGGCCAGTCAATCAGCGCGTCGTACAGCTCAACGTGGCGTTCGAACAACTGCCCGGCCATGTTTCACCTCCGGCCCGGCCACATTCCTATTTACGTGCCAGTGCGGCCTGCACGTCCGCGGCGGCGTGGCCGTTTGTCAGCCGCAGGTTGTATTTGTCCTGCAAAATTCTAAACACGTTCGATGATACGAAGGCGGGCGGGTTGGGTCCGAGGCGGATGCCTTTTACGTCCAGCGCCAGCAAGGTCAGGAAGACCGCGACGGCTTTCTGCTCGAACCAGGAGATCGCCAACGTCAGCGGCAGATCGTTAACGCCGCAGCCGAAAGCCTTGGCAAGCGCGACCGCGACCTGGATGGCGCCGTAGGCGTTGTTGCACTGGCCCATATCCAGCAGACGCGGAATCGGGCCGACGCCGGGCAGGTCGAGCGTGCCGTAATCGTTATCACGGATGCGGAACTTGCCGCAGCCGAGCGTCAGGATGAGCGAATCCTTCGGGGTGGCTTGGGCGAAGTCGGAGAAGTAGTTTCGCGCGCCTTCATAGCCGTCGCAGCCACCGACCAGGAAGAAGTGGCTGATCTTCCCGGCCTTGACGGCGGCGACGATCTTGTCCGCCAGGCCGAGGATCACCGATTGATGGAAACCGACGGTCGATTCGCTGACGCGCTCTTCCGGCAGCGGGTCGCACTTCTTGGCGCACTCGATGACTGCTGAGAAATCATTGCTTGTCAAACGCCTGGCGCCCGGGACGGCTGTGACGCGGGTGGTGAAGAGCCGGTCGGCGTACTCCTCGCGCGGGATGAGCACGCAGTTGGTGGTGGCGACGATGGGGCCGCTGAATTCCGCGAATTCCACCTTCTGCCGTTGCCAGGCGCCGCCGTAATTGCCGGCCAAGTGCTTGTACTTTCGCAGGCCGGGATACATGTGGGCCGGCAGCATCTCGCCGTGCGTATAGACGTTGATGCCCGTACCCTCGGTCTGCTTCAGCAAATCTTCGAGGTCGAGCAGGTCGTGCCCGGTCACGAGAATGCCCGGGCCGGCCTTGGTGCCTTCGTAGACCGTGGCGGGCGAAGGGCTGCCGAACCGCTGCACATGGGCTTCGTCCAGCATCTCCATGACGCGCAGATTCTTGCGGCCGCATTCAAGCGCCATTTCGAACAGCGTGGGCACGTCAAAATTGACGTTGGTCATCGTGGCGAAGAGGGCCTCTTCGATAAAGGCGCTGACCGACTCGTCCGTGGCTCCGAGCCGGCGGGCGTGGTGGGCATAAGCCGCCATTCCCTTCAGGCCATAGAGCAGGATTTCCTGCAGCGACTGTACGTCGGCATTCTTGCCGCACACTCCGACCTCAACGCATCCCGATCCGCGCGTCTGCTCACACTGGTTACAAAACATCCAAAATGCTCCTTGCTGTCCGGCCGACCGGACGTAACTAAAACTCCGCGCCAGCGGCGACAACTTCGCGCCGCTCCAAAATATCACCGTGAATACCAATCACCACACTGACGACCGGCACGCTGCTGCCGGCCCGCTGCCGCGCTTCGAGCACGGCGTGCAGGATTCCAGTGCAACACGGAACCTGCATGTGGGCGACCGTGATTTCTGCTAAGTCGTTTTGTGCGATGATAGCGCTAAGGCGTTCGATCTGCTCCTGGCGGTCATCCAGTTTGGGGCAACCCACGACGACCGCGCGACCCGCCAGCAGATCGGCGTGAAAGCCGGCGTATGCGAACGGGACGCAATCCGCAGCGACCAGCAGGCGTGCTCCGCGCAGCATCGGCGCCGTTGGCGGTACGAGCCGTAATTGAACGGGCCAATGCGTCAGGGCCGAAGGCGCCGCGGCTTTTTCCGGCCGCGAAGCTGCCGCGGGACGTGCTGCGTGGCCGTTTCCGGACGCGACGTCCCAAACATTGAGACGCATTCCCGGGCAGCCGCCGGCGTGCGAATGGCTGGGGGCGGGACAAGCCGCCGCGCCGGCGATGGCAGGTTCGGCCGTTCGCGTTTGCGGCGCGTGAGTGGCCGCGGCGACGGCGGCTTCGTCGAACTCTTCAGCTTCGCGGCGCTCGATCCGAATTGCGCCGCGCGGGCAATGACCGAGGCAGGCGCCCATGCCGTCGCAGAGGCGATCAGCGACCAGGCGAGCCTTTCCGTCGATGATCCGCAGGGCGCCCTCGGCGCAAGCTGGAACGCATAGCCCGCAGCCGTCGCACAGTTCCTCATCAATGGTGACCACTTCTCGCAGCATGGCTCGTCCTCGTTTTGACTGGCCGGTCAAACCGGTCCCACGACAGTGGCCGGTTAACAGCCGGTCCCACAGGTTCTCGTCATTGACACAGGTTGCCCTACCGCTCCAAGTGTCGGAGAATCCTGAATTCCGGGCCTTGATCTGGATCAAGCCGTAGAAATTTTTTTGCTGAGGTCTGCGGGTCGTGGCGCAAGACGTAAGAGATATTTTTCGTAAGTGCCGGCTGTTTAAGAGCTTGAGCGAGGATTCGCTGGAGCTGTTGGCCGGCCGGGCGCGCGTGGTGCGTTTTGAAAAAGGCCGGATTATTTTTCGCCAGGGGGAGGAATGCCCGGGGCTGTACTGCGTCGGGCAGGGGCTGGTGCGCGTGTACAAGATCGCCCCGACCGGCAAGGATCACGTGCTCCACTTCGCCGAACCCGGCATGACGTTCGCCGAGGTCGCGGTGATGAGCAACTTTAGCTGTCCGGCCCACGCCGAGGCGCTCGAGGACACGGTCTGCGCCTTCGTCCAAGCCGACGATTTTCGCCGCCTGTTGCGCAGCAGCCACGAAGTGTGCCTTCAGCTCGTGGAGGGGATGGGATTCTGGGTGCGGCAGCTCGTTGGGCTGTTGGAAGACATCGTTCTGCGTGACGCGACGGCGCGGGTGGCGGGCTACCTGTTGCGAACCGACCCCAGCGGCGGACGGGCGGCGTTCACTCTGCCGACGCTGAAAAAGGACCTTGCCAGCCATTTGAACCTAACCAGCGAGACCCTGTCGCGCACGCTGCGCCGCTTGGCCGAAGCGGGCTTGATCGAAACGCCCGACGCGCAGCAAATCCGGATCTGCGATTTCGCGGCGCTGCAGGATATCTCGCAAGGGCTGATGCCAGGGGAGTTTACGTAGCCCGGCCTGCCGCTCGCCGACCCGGACCGCCGTTGCGTCGAACGCGACAGAGCAGAGCCGGGGCGTGTCGCCCCGGAGTACCGCCAAAAGTCTCCTATCCGCGTAGTGCCCCCTCTGGCGTGCCGCCCCGAAATGCCGCCAAGCGCCTCCCAACCGCGCGGTTTTCCCCCCGGCGCCACCCCTCCGCCTGCCCCCGCCCGCCATCTCCGCTGGACGAAATTTCGCCCCATTGATTCGCCCCATTGAAAGGTACCCGGGTTTCGTGCTATATTGCCCGATCTTTCGCCGCCTCAGGGGCGGCGGTAGCGGTCCAAACATCAGGGAACTGTTATGGCCAAGGCCGTAGTCGCGAAAATCAAGTTGCAAGCGCCGGGCGGGAAAGCCACCCCCGCGCCGCCGGTCGGCCCGGCTTTGGGCCAGCACGGGGTCAACATCGGGCAGTTCGTCTCGCAGTTCAACGAACGCACCAAGCACATGGACGGCATGACCTGCCCGGTCGAGATCACCGTCTTCAAGGACAAAACCTTCGAGTTCGTCGTCAAGAGCCCCCCGGCCGCGGCCCTGCTGATCAAGGCCGCCAAGCCGACCGCCGAAGGCGCCGCCATCGTCGAAAAAGGCTCCGGCGAACCGAACAAGACCAAGGTCGGCCGCGTCACCCGCGACGAAGTCCGCAAGATCGCCGAAACCAAGCTGAAGGACCTGAACGCCTTCGATCTGGACGCGGCCGAGCGGATCATCGCGGGCACCGCGCGATCGATGGGCATAGAGGTAATAGATTGACGTAAAGGCCGGGTGATAGGGTGATCACCTGATCACCTGCTCACCTTCTCACCTTTTCACGTTTGGGCCTGACCACGGGCCCGGAACTTTTGTGGGAGCTTTAGCGATGCCTCAACTTCGCGGCAAGCGTTACAGACAGGACGAGAAGAAGCGGCCCGACAAGCCGGTTCCTCTCGAAGATGCAATCAAAACCCTCAAAACTTTCAGCAAGACCAAGTTCGACCAGACGGTCGACCTGGTGGCCCATCTGGGCATCGATTCGCGCCAGGCTGAGCAGGCCATCCGCGGATCGGTCAGCCTGCCGAAAGGCATCGGCGCGACCAAGAAGGTTATCGCCTTCTGCGGCGACGCGGATGCCGAGGCCGCCAAGAAGGCCGGCGCCATCGAGGCCGGCGGCGACGAGCTGATCGACAAGGTCCAAAAGGGCTGGATGGATTTCGACGTGGCCATCGCCCACCCCTCCATGATGGGCAAGGTCGGCAAGCTGGGCCGCGTGCTGGGTCCGCAAGGCAAAATGCCCTCGCCCAAGAGCGGCACCGTCACGCCGGACATCGCCACCGCCGTTCGCGAGTATGCGGCCGGCAAGGTCGAATTCCGCAACGACAAGGGCGGCAACCTGCACGCCGTCGTCGGCAAGCTGAGCTTCAGCGAAGCCGACCTCAAAGAGAACGTGGTCGCTTTCATGGATCACATTCGGCGGCTGAAGCCGCCCACCGCCAAGGGACAGTTCATCAAGAAACTGGCCCTCAGCGGCACGATGACCCCGTCGGTCCTGGTTGATACGTCCACCGGCAGCGGACTGGAGTAGTCACATGAGCAAATTTGTCAAAGACCTGATTACAAAAGAGCTGCGGTCGCGCTACGGCGAGACGGACAACGCGATCTGGGTGGAGATGATCGGCATCGACGGCATCACGACGAACCAGTTCCGCCGCGAGCTGCGCGAGAAAAATTTGCGCCTGGAAGTGGTGCGCACGGCCCTGCTGCGCCGCGCCGTGGGCGATGGACCGCTTAGCCGCCTCGCCGACAAGCTCGACGGGCCGGCGGCCCTGATTACCGGCGGCGACTCCGCGGTCGAGGCGGCCAAGTTCCTTGATCAGTGGCTGCCGCGGCTGAAAGGCATGCGCCTGCGCGGCGCGCTGCTCGAAGGCGAGTTTCTGGATGAGGCGGCCGTCGCCGGCCTGTCCAAAATGCCGACCAAGCGCGACATGCAAGCCCGCTTGGCGGGTTACATCCGTTCGCCCGGCGCCAACTTGGCCTCGGCCATGCTGGCCGGCGGCCGCAATATCGCCGGTTGCCTGAAGAGTCTGATTGAGAAGCTTGAGAAGGCCCCGGCGGCGGCTGAGGCCGCCCCGGCCGCGGCCGAACCGGCCCCGGCGCCGGCCGAGTAGTTTAGTTTTGCGAATTCTTTCGTGCCCGACTGCTCCCTCACGGGATTAAATGAAGCCAGCGGGGCTTCAGCTATCGGGGCGACTGGAAATTGAAGTTTGGAGTAAGTGACATGGCAGAAGCACCTGCCCGTACTTTTGACGCCGCGATCAAGGAACTCGGCGATCGTATCGCCGGCCTGACGCTGGTCCAGGCCCGCGACCTGACTGATTATCTCAAGGAAGCTTACGGCATCGAGCCGGCGGCCGGCGGCGCGGTAGTGATGGCCGGTCCGGCGGTCGGCGGCGCCGCACCTGGCGCGCCCGCGGCCGAAGAGAAGACCGAGTTCAACCTGGTCATCAAGTCAGCCGGCGACAAGAAGCTGCAAGTGATCAAGGTGGTCCGCGCGGCCCGCAGCGACCTGGGCTTGAAGGAAGCCAAGGAACTCGTGGACACCGCCCCGAAGCCCTTGCTCGAAGGCGTTTCCAAGGACGAGGCCGCCAAGTGGGCCAAGCAGCTTGAGGAAGCCGGCGCGACGGTCGCGATCGAGTAGACCTCGCAGCTCTACAACATGGCATGCGGCCGGCTTTCGCCGGTCGAAAAACAACAAGCCCGGCCAAAAACGGCCGGGCTTTTTATGCGCTGCCCGAAGACTGCTATGCCGGCTGGCGGGAGAGGGCTGCGGCGCGCTGCGCTTCAATCTCGGCGATGAGTTGGTCGAAGGACTCTGTGAACGCCTCGACGCCCTGTTTCAGCAGACAGCCGGTTATCCACTCCATTTCAACCTGCACGCCGGCCAGTTCGCGCATGACCGCCTCAGAGTGTGCCAACCCATCCTCGATCGTCTGCGCCGCCAGCCCGTGGTCGAGCACCGCTTCCAAGGTCTGCATGGGCAGCGTGTTGACCGTGTACGTGCCGATGAGCGGGTTGAAATACTTCAGGTCCGGGTAGGACGGGTTCTTCGTGCTCGTACTCGCCCACAACGCGCGCTGCGGGCGGGCGCCGCGGGCGCGCAGGTCCGCGAACGGCTCGCCGATGAAGACCTGCTTGAACCGCGCATAAGCGAGCTTGGCGTTGGCAACCGCCGCCTGTCCGAAGAGCGGCGTCAGGTGCTCCTCGCGCCCGTGCGTGACCCGGTGCTGCAACACCTCGTCCGTCAGCGTGTCCACTCGGCTGACGAAGAACGAGGCCACCGACGACACGAGGCCGAGCGGCTTGCCGGTCGGTATCAGCCGCCGCAGACCCTGGATGTACGCCTGCATGACGCGCTCGTACATCGGGATGGCGAAAATCAGCGTCGCGTTAACGTTGACGCCTTCGGCGATCAACGCCTCGATGGCCGGCATGCCTTCTTCCGTCGCCGGCACTTTGATCATCAGGTTCGGCCGGTCGACCGCTCGAAACAGCCGGCGGGCCTCGGCAATTGTGCCCTCCGTGTCGTAAGCCAGCCTCGGGTTGACTTCCAGGCTGACGAAGCCGTCGCGCCCATGCGTCTCGTTGTACACCGGGCGCAGCACGTTCGCGGCGTCGCGCACGTCGCGGATGACGAGCTCTTCGTAGATTTCCAGGGCGGTCTTGCCGGCGCGGGCCAACTTCCGGATTTCCGGCTGATACGTTTTACTGCCGGCGATGGCCTTGTGGAAAATGGTCGGATTGGACGTAACCCCCGCCAGGCCCTCATCCACCAACTCCGCCAGCCGGCCGGAATCCAGCAGGTCACGGCTAAGGTTATCCAGCCACACGGATTGGCCCAACGCGGCAAGTTGTTGCAGGCGGTTGATCATCTAAGCTGATTCCTGTTGCTGCTCGCTCTGATTCTGCCGTTTACGGCGGAGGCCGACCGGCCGGGCGAACCCGCCGCAACGGCTGCACGCAAAGTGCGGCGAGTATACGGCAAGGGTCGCACGTGTACCACCAAGTGCGAGCGTGCCGGATCCGAGCGACCGCGGCGAGCGGGTGTCTGTGTCACCCGATACGGCGAAGGCATCAATTCGGAGGGCTTCTGAGCACCCCGCCCAAAAAAAGCCCCGGGTAGTCATCGCTGATCTAGCCGGGGTACGCTAAAGTGTCTACGGTAGCCGCACA
>ENA-UOUL01001384-UOUL01001384.1-bioreactor-metagenome-genome-assembly--contig:-NODE-1384-length-34275-cov-6.954179_pt1 | contig 34275 bp, 28 predicted proteins | sample MGYA00249838_ERZ747220 | MGnify/ENA primary metagenome ERZ747220 (study PRJEB28778, sample SAMN05720191) | bioreactor metagenome | isolation source: Anaerobic biogas reactor | place: USA:Washington... | reverse complement strand
GAATCCACTGTGAAGCTGGTGGCGTTCTTAGTGCCGAACTTGACCGCCGTCGCGCCGGTGAGATTCGTCCCCGTGATGACCACGTTATTGCCGCCGACGGCAGGGCCGCTCGCCGGGTTAACGGCAGTCACGGTCGGTTGCCCATACGTGTACTTGCTGGCCGCGCTCGTCGCGCTGGTACCCGCGGGGGTCGTCACGGTGACGTCCACCGTGGCGCCCAGCGTGCCGGCGGGAGCCTTGACCGTTATCTGAGTCGTGGAGTTCACGGTGAAGCCTACGCTCGTGCCCCCGAACTTGACCGATATGACATCGGTGAAGTTGGTCCCGGTGATGACAACGGTGTTGCCGCCTGCCGCCGGACCCGAGGACGGGTTGAGCAGATCGACCGTCGGCATCGCCGTAGCGAACTGCACCTTCTTGACGCGCATGATGAGCGCCGCGGCCTGCGCGCGGGTGAGGTTGTCGTTCGGCCCCAGATACATCGAGCCGCCGCTGTAGCTCCCCTGCACCACGCCCCTCATGATGAGGTACGCGGTCGCGGGCGCGTGCACTGTTGCGAGCCTGTTGCTGTCGGCGAACGGGGCGACGAGAGCCATGCCCTCGGCGAGATACCAGGTATTGAGCGACGGATAATTGGCCGAGCTACCCGCGATATGGCCGCGGATGTTGAGCTCCCTCTGAGCCAGGTAAGAGCCCAGTATGGAGTTGGCCTGCTGGCGGATGATGTTCCGTTCGGGGCCATAAGACCCGTCCGCAAAACCCGAGATGATGCCCGCGGCGGCTCCACCTTCTATCCAGGGATAGTAATAGTGGGAAGCCGGAACGTCCGTGAAACGGGGAGCAGGCGGGTTGACGGTGGCCAGGCCCATGCCGTCCACCACCATCTTCGCGAACTGCGCGCGAGTGACATCGAGGCTGGGCCGGAAGGTGTTGTCGGGATAGCCGTCCGCCACCGTGCCGATCTCCTGATCGGTGAGTTGGTACGTGGCTACCCACCAGCTGTTGGGAGCGTCGGTCCAGGGCGGAGCCGCGAGCGCGGCGCCTGAGACCGCCAGAACCAGCAGCACAGCAAGCGCGGTCACAGCGAGGGCTCGCGACACGGGCCCCCTGACCCTTCTCTTCCTACCTCTCATCACATCCCTCCTCTGCGGACTACGACACACAAATTGGTTTAGACGTAGACACAATAGGTTGGTTCCCCCCCAACGCATGATAGCGCGGACCAGAAAACTTCCATCCGCTGGCACCACTATACTTCTATTCTTTGTTACTTCACAACTCGCGCGTTTGGTAAACACTGCCGGAGAAACATCTGCGGGCTAGAATACGTCTATGAGGTGGCTTCGCCGTACCGGAGTGAGCCCACCTAACGATCTACGAGGATGCGATGAGGGTCGGTAGAGAGAGACGTAGCGCCAGAGATCGACGCGCCCGGGGCGGGCAGCGCCGCATCTTCATCCTGGTGGCGATCATCGTCATCGTCCCGCTTATCGCTTTCGCGATCGTCGGGGGCGTCCTCATGCTCGGCCTCCGCACCGTGGCGGCCATGGAGCAAGACCTGCCTTCACTCGAGGCGCAGCGGCAGGTCACGCTGGCCCAGACCTCTGAGATCTATGCCGCCGACGGGTCCCTGCTCGCCTACCTGCATGGGGTCGAGAACCGCACCGTCATCAGCGGTAAAGAGATCCCCGATGTCATGCGGCACGCCCTGGTGGCCATTGAAGACGAGCGCTACTACGGGCATGCGGGCGTGGACTTCGAGGGCTTCATGCGCGCCCTGGTCACCAACATCCAAGCGCAAGGCATCGAAGAAGGGTTCTCCACCATCACCATGCAGCTGGTCGGGCGCCTGTATCTCGACCGCACCGACATCTCGCTTTCCCGCAAGTGGAACGAGATGGTCTTGGCCTGGCAGATGGAACGCAAGTACTCCAAGAACGAGATCCTCGACATGTACCTCAACACCGTGTACTTCGGCGCCAATGCCTACGGCATAGAAGCCGCGGCCCGCACGTTCTTCGCCAAGGACCCCATAGACCTCACCCTGCCGGAGGCGGCCCTTTTGGCCGGGCAGGTGCAGGCGCCGGGTTACTCGCCGCGCGCGCACCCCGAGCGCGCCGTCAACCGCCGGAATGTCGTGCTGAGAAAGATGGACGAGTTGGGATTCATCACTCATCGCGACGCACGTGAAGCTATCAACTCACCGCTGGGGCTGGCCCCGCTCTCTCCGTATAAGAAGGTAGAAGAGCCGTACGTGGTCGCCTTCGTCCGCAAACAACTCATCGACATGTTCGGTGAGGACAAGGTCTTCGCGGGCGGCATACGGGTGCAGACGACCATCAACCCCGCCTACCAGAGACTGGCCCAGGAGGCCATCAAGTCTACTTTGAACGAGGAAGGCGACCCGTCGGCCGCTTTGGCAAGCGTCGAGGTCGACACGGGGTACATCAGAGCCCTGGTCAGTAGCAGCGACTTCGGCGTCTCACAGTTCAACCTGGCGGCTCAGGGAAGGCGTCAGCCGGGCTCCGCGTTCAAGACCTTCTGCCTGGTGGCCGCCTTGGAGCGAGGCATCGACCCTGAGAACACGTATTACCAGTCGATGCCCGTGGTGCTCGACTATCCCGGCGCTCCCGAGCCGTGGGAAGTGAAGACCTACGGTCACAACTACTACGGCACCTCCGACCTGGTGCAGGCCACTCTTCGCAGCGACAACACCGTCTACGCGCAGTTGGCCCTGGACGTCGGAGCCGCGCAGATAGTAGACGCGGCTCATCGTATGGGGATCACGTCCGAGATCAACCCCAATCCGGCCATCGTGCTGGGTGGACTCACTCACGGGGTGTCGGCGCTCGAGATGGCTTCGGCATACGCCACACTGGGCAACAGCGGGCAGCACATCGAGCCCACCATCATCCTGCGGGTCACCGACACGCTCGGCAACGTGCTCTGGGAGGCCCAACCCAAGAAGACCCAGGGCATCTCGGCGGCCGTAGCCTACGAGGTCACCAGGATATTGAGCATGAACATCCAGCGGGGCACCGGCACCAAGGCCGAGATCGAACGCCCGGCGGCAGGGAAGACCGGCACCGCTACCGACTGGAACGACGCCTGGTTCTGCGGATACACCCCGCACCTCTCCACAGCGGTGTGGATCGGCCATGCGGATGCACAGATATCCATGAACAACGTGCACGGCATCCGCGTCACCGGAGGCAGCTTCCCCGCCATCATCTGGCAGAAGTTCATGCACGACGCCGACCGCGACTACCCGGAGGAGGAGTTCGCGATCCCCACCATGGAGATCCGTTACGACCCGTTCTTCCAGAGCGAATACTCCGTGGCGCCCACATCGACCACCATCAGCACCACCACGACCACGCTGCCCACCGACAGCACCGAGGTTACCGATACCACCGAATTCACAGGCGACACCCAGCCTCCGGTGAACACCAGCGACCTGCCCCCGGACATCACTGCTCCGCCGACCACGGAGCCGCCGGTACCCGTCACCGAGTTCTAGGCCGGCGCGGGCTCCTGAGCCCACACGGACTCCTAGCAAGCCCACATGGACGCACATGAGGTGCGCCGTCGCGGTCTTCTTTGCCTTGACATATATGAGTCACTTCATATAAGATTTTCTTCGTCTGATGATAACAGCGTACGTCCGCCCGGCGCGCAGCCGGCCGAAGACGAGGAGCACTGATATATATGCAGCTGGAGCGATTCACTCTCAAGGCACAGGAGGCGCTGGCGGCCTCCCAGAAGCTTGCCCAGGAACGCGGGCACGCGCAGATCGAGCCTGAGCACCTGGCGGTGGCTCTGCTCGACCAGGATGGCGGACTGGCGGTCCCCATCCTCGAGCGCATCGGCGCCGGGCATGCGGCCGTGCGCGCCGAGCTCGAAAAGCGGCTGGACTACTTCTCAACTGTGCACGGCGCCACCCAGATGGGGCTCGCGCGCGAGACACAGGCTGCCCTCGAAGCCGCCCAGGCCGAAGCCGACAAGATGAAGGACGCCTACGTCTCCACCGAGCACGTGCTCATGGGGCTGGCGCAGAACAAGGCCTGGCTCGGCGACACTCTGAAACGGCACGGCGTCACCCGCGACGCGGTCTTCGCGGTGCTCAAAGACATCCGCGGCTCGCAGCGGGCCGAAGACCCCAACGCCGAAGAGAAATACCAGGCGCTCGAGCGCTTCGGGCGCGACCTCACAGAGTTGGCGCGGCGGGGCAAGCTCGACCCTGTCATCGGACGCGACGACGAGATCAGGCGCGTTATCCAGGTCCTCAGCCGCCGGACGAAGAACAACCCCGTCCTCATAGGCGAGCCGGGCGTCGGCAAGACGGCCATCGCCGAGGGCCTCGCGCAGCGCATCGTGTCGGGCGACGTGCCCGAGGGACTCAAGAACAAGCGCGTGGTGGCGCTGGACATCGGCGGCATGGTGGCCGGTGCAAAATACCGCGGTGAGTTCGAGGAGCGCATGAAGGCGGTGCTCAAGGAGATCGCCGATTCCGAAGGCGAGATCATCACCTTCATCGACGAGATGCACACCATCGTGGGCGCGGGCGGCGCTGAAGGCGCTGTGGATGCCTCCAACATGTTGAAGCCCATGCTGGCCCGGGGCGAGCTGCGGGTAGTGGGCGCGACGACGCTTGACGAATACCGCAAGCACGTGGAGAAGGACGCCGCTCTCGAACGGCGCTTCCAGCCCGTGCTGGTGGGAGAGCCCACGGTGGAAGACACCATCGGCATCCTGCGGGGGCTCAAGGAGCGCTACGAGGTGCATCACGGGGTCCGCATCCAGGACTCCGCGTTGGTGGCCGCGGCGGTGCTCTCCCAGCGCTACATCTCCGACCGCTTTCTCCCCGACAAGGCCATCGACCTGGTGGACGAGGCGGCCAGCAAGCTGCGCATCGAGATCGACTCCATGCCCTTGGAGATCGATACGGTGGAGCGGCGCGTCAAGCAGCTCGAGATCGAGCACCATGCCCTCAGCAAGGAGAAGGACGCCGCCTCCAAGGAGCGGCGCAAGGCCATCGAGGCCGAGCTTGCCGAGCTGCGCGAACAGTCGGCGGGGCTGAAAGCCCATTGGCAGGCCGAGAAAGAGGCCATCGGCAAGATCCAGGCCCTCAAGGAGCAGATCGACGCCGCCAAGACCGAAGCCGAGAAGACCGAGCGCGTGGGCGACCTGCAGAAGGCGGCCGAGTTGCGCTACGGACAGATCCCCGAGGCCGAGCGGGCGCTCGCGGCCGAGAACGAGCGGCTGAACGAGCTCCAGCGCGACGTCAAGATGCTGAAAGAAGAGGTGGAAGAGGAAGACATCGCCGAGGTGGTGGCCAAGTGGACGGGCATCCCCGTGTCACGGCTGCTCGAGGGCGAGGTGGAGAAGCTCATCCACATGGAAGACCGGCTGCACGACCGGGTGGTCGGCCAGGACGACGCGCTGCAGGCGGTGGCAAGCGCCATCCGGCGGGCCCGCGCCGGCCTGCAGGACCCCAACCGGCCCATCGGCAGCTTCATCTTCCTGGGGCCCACCGGCGTCGGTAAGACGGAGCTCGGCCGCGCCTTGGCCGAGTTCATGTTCGACGACGAGAAGGCCATGGTGCGCGTGGATATGAGCGAGTTCCAGGAGCGGCACTCCGTCGCCCGGCTCATCGGGGCGCCGCCCGGCTACGTAGGCTACGACGAAGGCGGCTACCTCACCGAGGCCGTGCGGCGCCGTCCCTACTCGGTGCTACTGCTCGACGAGATCGAGAAGGCCCATCCCGACGTCTTCAACCTGCTGCTGCAGATCCTCGACGAGGGCCGCCTCACCGACGGTCACGGCCGGACGGTCGACTTCAAGAACACCGTGGTCATCATGACCTCCAACATCGGCAGCGAGTTCATCCTCGACCCCGAGATCACCGAGATCGAGATGGACACCCGCGTCACGGAGCTCATGCAGGCCACCTTCAAGCCCGAGTTCCTCAACCGGGTGGACGAGGTCATCATCTTCCACCGGCTGAGCCTGGAGCACATCAAGGGCATCGTCGACATCCAGCTGAAGCTGCTGCGCGCGCGGCTCGCCGAGCGCGACATCACCCTGGAGGTCACCGACGCCGCCAAGGCCTACCTGGCCCAGCAGGGCTACGACCCGGCCTACGGCGCGCGGCCGCTCAAGCGGCTCATCCAGAAGGAGATCCAGGACCAGGTGGCGCTGGCGCTCCTGAAGGGCGACTTCCGCGACGGCGACACCGTGCAGGTGGACGAGCAGAACCTCGGCTTGGTGTTCACGAAAGCCGCACAGGACGACGTGTAGTCACCGCCAGTGGCACCGAGCCCGGACGCCCGCCGGCTCCGCACTCAGCCGCGCAGATCAGCGGATCGCGACTCTGGGGCGTGACGCTTCGCTGCGCCCCCGCCGGCTCCGCGCGCGGCTGAAAGCTGCGCCGCCGGGCATCCGGGCTCGGTGACCCTTACACTCAGTACCACATCAACCTGTGCGTCTCGCCCACGAGGGGACGGTAAGCCACTGCTCGCTTTTTGGGCTCGCTCCCCACTCTCTGCAACCACTCCTTCAAGTGCCTTACGGATGTGCGCACATTGTGCGCACATCCGTAAGGTGTCCGAAGGCACATGTGCCAGGTGTGCGATCAGCCTCTCGCGCGCCGCCAGGCTACGACCAAAGACGGAGGCAACGACATGTAGTTCGGCTCGGTACGGTACTCAAGAATCTGGCCGCACATCCGGTCTGAACCCAAGCCGTCGAAGCGACTGAGCTGGGGGCGGCGGTCCGTCGCGCGTCCGGCGTCCGCTCCCGTATACTCTCTTCATGACTATCTCCAGCCCCCGACTCCAGCGCAACCAGCTTATCGACCTCACGGTCACCGGTCTTGCCTTCGGCGGCAAGGGGATCGCCAGGCTTGGCGACCAGCCGGGCGACTTCGTGGTTTTCGTCACCGGCGCCGTGCCCGGCGACGTGGTGCGCGCCCGGGTGCTCAAGAACAAGAAGCGCTACGCGGAAGCCCGGGCCGAGGAACTCCTCACGCCTTCGCCGGACCGCCTGGCGGCGCGCTGCCCCTCGTTTGGTGAGTGTGGGGGCTGCGTCTGGCAGACCCTCGACTACGGCGTCCAACTCGAATACAAGGCCAGCCAGGTGCGAGAGTCCCTGGAGCATATCGGCGGGCTCCACGATTTCGACCTGCGGCCCATTGTCGGCATGGCCGATCCCTGGCGCTACCGGAACCGAGCCGACTTCTCCATCGGTATGAGTGACGAGGGGGCGGTGATCGGCTTCCGGCCGCCGGGACGGTGGGACTCCGTGCTCCCGCTCAGCGAGTGTCACCTGATGAACCCGGCCACCGAGCAAGTACGCGCCACCGTGGAGGCCTGGCTGCGGGAGAACGATCTCCCTGGTTGGGATCCTCGCACAGGCAGCGGCTATGCCCGGCACTTGCTGGTCCGCTCTGCGAGGCGTGGGGGCCAGGTCATCGCGAGCCTCGTGACTGCGCCCGGTCTGTCGCCCGGATCGCCCGGGTCCGCCGGCAACCTACCCGGTGCCGCGCGGCTGGTCGACCGTATCTGTTCCACCCATCCGGAGGTGGTGGGCGTTCTCCATGCCGTCAACGGCGGCAGTGCCGAGATCAGCGCGGGCCTCCCCTCGAAGACCCTGTGGGGGCGGTCATATCTTCTGGAGGAGGTGGCCGGCATCACCGTCAAGGTGTCTATCGATGCCTTCTTCCAGACCAACACGCTGATGGCCCACGCGCTCTACGGGCTTGTGGCGCGCGAGGCGGGCCTGACGGGCGGCGACGCGGGCGGCGGCGCGAGCGCGGTTGGCGCCGCGAGCGCGGGCACCGTGGACAACGGCGCGCCGGGCGGCGGCCCGCCGGTCGTCTGGGACCTCTACTCAGGTGTCGGCTCTATCGGGCTCTCCTTGGCCGGCCGCGCCGGGGCGGTGCTCGGAATCGAGGCCGTACCGGCAGCGGTAGAGGACGCCAAAGGCAACGCGCGCCTCAACGGTATCTCCAATGCGCATTTCGTCGAAGGCGACGTGGCCAAGGTGCTCCGCGCCGCGGCCGACGGTGAGCGGAAGCTCCCACCGGGTCTCGAGAGACCCGACGTGATCGTGGTCGACCCTCCCCGGGCCGGCCTTTCGAAGAAGGCCATATCGCGCATCGGCGAGGTCGGAGCTCCGCGAATCGTCTACGTATCGTGCAACCCCGCTACCGTGGCGCCCAACGTGGCCGAGTTCGGCGCCTACGGCTACCGGTTGGTGCGTGTCACCCCCGTAGACATGTTCCCTCACACGCCCCATGTCGAAGCGGTCGCCCTGATGTCGCGCGGGGATGACTAGACAGCCGTCAAGACTGCGCCGGTTCTTCAAGGTCCGCTACGCGATCAGGCTCTGCATCCTCGCGTTCACCATCGTCGCGTACTTCGTTCTCCCGGAAAGCTTCTCGGTGCTGAGCGGTATGGACTTCTTCCGCCGGTTCACATGGTTACACGTGGTCTGGGTCATCTGGGTCCTGGATATGACGGCCCAACTGGTACCGTCGGGGGGCTACTCGGCCGCCGGGTCGCTCAAACAGTTCGGCCGCTACTACAAGCCGGCGCGCGACCCTATCGACCAAACCAGCTTGAGGCGCTTCTTCTGGGAAAACAGCCTCGATTCGGCAAACGTGCTCGTGGTCTGGATCATGATCATCGCCGGCATCGGCGTCCTGAAGACCACGGGGCTCCTTGGAGAGAAGGAGTTGCTGCTTGCCGCCGTCGTCTTCTACGTGCTCGACATGACCTTCATATTGTTCTGGTGCCCATTTCAGGTGTGGATCTTGAAGAACCGCTGTTGCACCACGTGCCGCATCTACAACTGGGACCACATGATGATGTTCTCGCCGCTGGTCTTCATTGCCGGGTTCTACGGCCTGAGCCTGTTCGGGCTCTCGATGGTGAGCTTCCTCGTGTGGGAGTGGTGCTTCGTCCGCCATGCAGAAAGGTTCTCGGATGATACGAACCTGGCCCTACGCTGCGGCCACTGCACCGACGGGCTCTGCAGAAACGAGCCTACGGGCCGACGTCACGAAGCCGCGGCGGCGAGGGGGGACCGCTAGTAGGGAGGTTCGTCGCGGAACCAGTCGCCCAGGTTCCGGAAGGCCTTCCAGAACTCCACTTTCGCCGTCTCGTCGTCGAGCGACTCGTCGACATCGGGCGTGACCAGGGCTTTGCAGAAGGCAGTGAACTCCTGGAGGGCGCCGGGATCCCAGACAAGCTCGTTCATGCCGCTTATCCGCTCGCGATTGACCACGTCCATGGTCGCCTGGCCCATGACCACCACCAGACGCGGCTGGGTGATCTGGAACTCCTCCACCCAGTAGGACGGGCAGTTCTTCTGACCCTCCTCCACATCCACATCGTGGCATTTCACGAGATTGGTCCCGTAGATCACCAACGGGTTCACGCCCAGACGCTCCACGCTCTTGAGAACTGCCGTCCCGGAGCGTCCGTAGAAGGCCACCCCCTCGGTGACCTCCAGATACCGCGGTGAATGCTTGAGCAAGAAGATATCGGCCAGAGGATGACCCGACCCCACGGTGGGCAGGAACTCGCCCCGCTTACACTTGCGGCAATGGGCCACTCGGTGGTTGAGATCGTTGCTCTCGGCGATCGCCCGCTCTTCGAGCTTGCGGTAGATCTCGTTGGCCTCGGTGAGAGGTGAGGGGTCTGTCACGATATCGCTTGGACCGGCTTCCATGTCGTTTTCAGGGCCACTCCCCCGCAGAGGGTAGAGACTATATTGGCGGGCCGTACGTGAATTCCTCCGGTCCGCGGAACGCCGCCCCGGGGAGCGTTCGGAACCCACGTCAGTCCTCCGGGAGCACGCGGTCGAGAGTCGTCCGGAGAAGCTTGAGCGACTGCAGGTAAAGCAGGTTCTTGCGCTTGGCGATGATGTCGGCCTCCCACAGGGCCGCCATGAAGCTCTGCGGGTCGTTGAAGCGGGGCATGCGGATCATGGCGGTGCCGAGGGCCTGCAGCACGTGTGCGTCGCTTCCCGCGCCCGCCACGACATTGTACTTGGCGGCGAAGCGCTCGGCGCTCAAGTTGAACGATGACAGCGCCACCTTGGCGTTGTAGATCTCGATGACGTCGATCCTGTGGAGGTTGTCTACCATGATGCGGTACGACGGTGTAGTGCGCAGGGCATCGAACGGGTGCGGCACGTACACCAATCCGCCTTGCTCTTTGATGAGCGACAGGGTCTCGTCGAAGCTGAGGGAGCGCGGGATCTTCTCCTTCAAGAATAGTCCGATGACCTCACCCTCGGAGGTCTTGACTTCCTCGGCGACTATGACGAACGGATCGCCTTGGGCCAACTCCCGAGCCAGGAAGGCTCCCTCGATCTCGTTGTGATCGGCTATGGCTATCGCCCCCAAACCGATCTCCCTCGCTGTGGCGATGATCGACTCCACCGTGCTCACACAATCGCCTGAGTGGTTCGAGTGGATGTGGAGATCGGCGTTGATCCAATCAGGACGCGCGGGGCCATCAGCCGCGTGCCGCAGGCGCCTGCGTGGCGGCTCCTTCCCGATGCCGCGCACGTGCAGAGAGTAGCTCGCCACCGGTGTCTTGGCCGTGAGACCCAGTCTGCCGCTCGTGGAAGCCAGGGTCCCTTGGTAGATATCTTCCAGTCGAGCGGCCACTGAGGCCATGCTGAACTCCACGGCATTGGAGGCGCCGCGGGCTCCGGTCGCCGTCGCGGCTTCGGTCCCGGCAGCTCCACCGCCCGATCCCGTAACAGATACGATGGCCTCGGTGAGCGATCCCGACTTGGTCGGCGAGAACATCGCCGCCTTGCCGCGAAGGCCGGACCCAGCGGCCCACTCCACGTGATCCCGGACAGGCGGGAGGTCGGGACCCACAAGCGGACACCCACACACGCTCGCTTCCGCCGCTGTGGTACACAACCACTCGCCCCCCAAGAACGGCAAGATGGCCACGGCGGCCGACTCGTAGAGGGACACCAACTCGGCGGGCGAGGTGAACTCGCGCAGGGTCAGCTGCGAACGCAGCTTTCGCGGGACGCTCCGGGGCACCCATTTCGCGGCCGACGCGCGATCGAAGGCGACAGTCACGTGATCGAGTTCGGGCGGGAACGAGGCCAACAGCGACCGGATGAGGGCCCTGTACGAACGCCGTCCGTCGCCGCGGTACACATACAGGCCAAACGGCTCGGCTACGCTCACGGGAGGCTCACCCCCGTTGGGGCGACTCTCGCCCGGCGCGATACCCGAGCCACACCAGACGCACTGATACTCCTCGGGATAGAGCTCATCCATCATCTCGCGGCCTGCCGGGAAGGTCACCACACGCGCGTCGAGCCGGTAGAAGAACCTTTCCAGGATCGGCTGTTCCAGCTCGTAGGCCGCCACGCCCACCGGTGTCAGATGAAAGGTGGCCACCACCGGACTGCGGGCTTCTCTAAGAGCGGTGAAGCTGAGAGATGGAGCAAGAGGCTCATGCACGTGCACCAAGTCGAAGCCCGCGTCGAGCATGAGCTTCTCCATGCGCGACGTCACGTCCACCGGAAGGCCAAGATTGGCCACCCCACCGTTCAGCCGGATGGGGAAACTCGAACCCATAGGGACGACGGGGATCCCCTCACCCGGATCGAGCGGGCCCACACCCGCGGCCGGCAGCAACAAGGGGTCGGCCGCGGCCCCCTGCCGGTAGCTCTCGAGAAGTGTGATGACCCGGCCCCGGGAACGGTGGAACAACTGACGTACCCGTTCCTCGTCGCGGAGATGGCCTGACGAGACCAGAAGAATAGGCAGATGCCCGCGCGCCTTCAGCTCGCGGGCCAGATCGGCGACGTGCTGGTTGACGGCGCTGGGAACACTCCAAGAGAACGGCGTCACCAGAGCTATGTACAGATCCCTTGCCACGCGTGGTCCTCAAGATGGCGGGGCCCGGTCGGCTGCGCCGACCGGGCCCCGGACTCGCATCCTTGTCTTACCCTACTCGCAAGCCGGTTCGCCGGTTATGAAGGCTTCGGTCTTACGCCGGGCCTCTTCATCGCTGTACTGGATGGGCGGGGACTTCATGAAGTACGACGCCGGATCGAACAGAGCGCCGGAGATCCCCCGGTCGAGGGCCAGCTTCGCGCAACGCACCGCGTCGATGACGATGCCCGCCGAGTTGGGTGAGTCGACCACTTCGAGCTTGAGTTCCATGTTCAGAGGCACGTCACCGAAGGTGCGGCCTTCCATGCGGATGTAGGCCCATTTGCGGTCGTCGAGCCACTCCACGTAGTCGGACGGCCCGATGTGGATGTTCTTGCTGCCGATGTCGTAGTCGAGCTGCGAGGTGACCGAATTGGTCTTGGAGATCTTCTTGCTCTCCAAGCGCGAGCGCTCGAGCATGTTGAGGAAGTCGGTGTTGCCACCCACGTTGAGCTGCGAGGTCCGCTCCAACCGCACACCTCTCTCGCGCATGAGCCGCGTGAGGACACGGTGCACGATGGTGGCGCCCACCTGCGACTTGATGTCGTCGCCGATGACCGGCAGTCCCTTCTCCTCGAAGCGCTCCTGCCAATACTTCTCGCGGGCGATAAAGACCGGGATGCAGTTCACCAGGCCACAGCCGGCCTCGAGGATCTGTTCCACATACCACTTGGTAGCCATCTCGCTACCCACGGGGAGATAGTTCACCACGACGTCGGTCTTGGTGTCTTTGAGTATCCCCACGATGTCGTCGGTCGGGCCGGGGGCTTTCTCGATAACCTCCGAGAGGTATTGGCCGAGCCCGTCGTGAGTCATGCCCCGATAGACCTTGACGCCCAGATCGGGCACGTCGGCGAACTTCACTGTGCAGTTGCGCCCACCCCAGATGGCCTGAGACAGGTCCTTGCCAACCTTGGTCTTGTCGACGTCGAAGGCACAGGTGAACTCGATGTCGGAGATGTGATATCCCCCGAGGTTCACATGCATGAGGCCGGGGACGAACTCATCCGCCTTGGCGTTGCGGTAGAAGTGCACGCCCTGGATAAAAGACGACGCGCAGTTCCCTACCCCGATGATGCCGACCCGTACTTTATCGCTCAACGAATCCTCCCTGTTCCTTTCGGTTGTTGAGTTGGCGGTAGGTGTGAACGACCCGCTGGACTACCGTGAACGCGGTCAAAGCCAGCATGATGTAGATCACGTAGGGCAGCACATCGAAGAAGAGCCCGATAGCGATCAGGATGATCCTCTCGGGCCTGCTCATGAGCCCTACTTTGCACTCGACACCCAAGCTCTCCGCCCGAGCCCGGGTATAGCTCACCAAGATGCTGCCCAGGAGGGCGAGCACCACAAGGCCTACGTCGACAGAGCGTCCCTCTATAGCCAGTAGATAGGCGATGCCCCCGAACATGACTCCTTCCGACACCCTGTCGAGAGTCGAGTCGAGGAACGCTCCAAAGGGGGTGACCTTCTTGGCCAAGCGGGCCAAAGCGCCATCGAGCATGTCGAAGCACCCCGCCACCAAGAAGACGATACCTGCGTAGATCAGATGATCTGCTATGACCAGAGCCGCCGCCGCCACGTTGAGAGCGGTGCCCGCGATTGTGATCTGGTTCGGGGTCACCCTGAGCCAGCGGAGTGCCGAGACGATCGGCACGAAACTCCTCCGCAGCTGGGTCCCGAAAAACTCGCGAATATTTTCCATTACCTGCTACTGTTCGGGTTCCGAAGCAATCGCCTCGGCAATTCCGGATTGTAACAGTATCGCGGATGCTCCACAAACCACCTGCTTGGACATCACACCGCCCCCACTACCATTTGGACGGTCGATTCATCACTCTTCAGGCGCATCGGGAGGCTTGACCCGCCGCGGAGGGGGCGCTCCGGAACGTGCCGGAATGAGCGCTATGCCATCGTCGCCCGCCCACGGCGCTTTTGAGAACTTGAACTCGTAGAACGTCAGAGTGTGCTTGAGCATGGCCAAGATGGGGAGTGAAGCGAGCATCCCAAGGATCCCCCCGATCTGGGCTCCGGCAAGCAGTGCAAAGATGGCCAGCAGTGGGTGGACCCCCACCGAGCTCCCCACGATATTGGGAGCGAGTATGTGGCTCTCCAACTGCTGGATGACGAAGTAGACGATCACGACTATCAGAGCCGCCCAGGGAGAGTGGAAGAAAGCGGCTATCACAGGCGGTACGGCGCCCAAGAACGGTCCCACATAGGGTATGACTTCGGTCACCCCTGCCCAGACACCGAAGAGCAGTGCATATTGGCCGCCCTCAGGCCACACCCCCACGACCTCCCAGCTGAGGATCCAGATGGCAAAGCCACAGGCCAACCCGATAGTGCAGCCCAGCAGTGCCTGCCCGCGGACGAACTTGCCGAACGCACTCTGAAGGCCCCGGACATAGTGTTCTTTGACCTGCTGCTCGCCCGGAGCGAGCTTGCAGACGAACCGGTAGATGCGCTTACCATCGAGGAGCATGTAGAAACTCACCACAACGGTGAGAAACAGGTTGACGAAAGCGCCCACCACGCTCCAGCCCACACTCACCAGAGCTCCGATGGATTCGGCGCCGTGGTTCTGAAGCCATCCGACCACATCGCTGGTGTTGATTTTAAGAGTGGTGTCGATGTTGTGAGTCGCAAGCCATGCCTGCAAGTCGGCGAGCAGCTCGTTGAGCGACTCGAGCCACCCTGGGATGGCGTCGAACAGCCTCTGGAACTGGCGCAGGAGAGGGGGCCCCAAGAATATGAAGAGGAGGACGATGACGGCGATGAACGTCAGGTAGACGACAGGCACCGCCAGCCACCGCGGGAACTTGATGCGTCCCATAGCCAGCACCACGGGGTTGAGGAGGAGAGCGATTATCGTGGATTTGAGGAAGACGAAGATCGCGTGGCTCGCTTCCCGGCTGAAGTAGAGAGCCACAAAGATCGCCACGGGTATCAGCACGAGCTGGAGCCACCGCGGTATGGTGATGCGCACCTGCGCCCTCCTTGTCGCCCGTCTCGTTGGCGAGTTGCACGCCGTCCTCCCACAGATTACCAGAACAGGCTGCTATCCTGGGCATTCGCGCCGCTAGGTGGTAAGGTAGCGTCGATGCAAGACGGGGCATACGCAGCGGAAATCCAGCGCCGGGACGAAGCGCTCAGGCGCAAACGCCGCCGTGCGAGCGTGTATCGCAGACGACGGACCCGGTTCGCCCTCGCATTCGCGGGTGTCTGTGTGTTCGTCGCGTGCATCGTCGTCATCGCGACAGCAGGTGGCACGATGACGCGGGTGGATTCGGGAGTGCTCCTCGAAAGATCCCCATCGGCGCCTGTGGCAGCGACAGGCCAGGAGCGACCCGCATTTGCCCGTATGGGCGATCGCAACCTCCTCCTGCCAGTGGCCGCCGGAGATGCCACCATCATCGCGTATCAGACGGTGATCGACGAGCGCGCCGTGGCCCTCACGCCCCTTGGTGAACAGGCGAACGCCAATGCCGTGGTGCGCTTCTTCCGCGACACCTTCTCCTCGGACCCCTTGGTCCGCTATTACTTGCTCGAGGGGGCGGATGCCAAAAACGCCACCTCGGTGAAAGTAGGCGCCGCCGCGGGATCGGCTGTCTATGCGCCCATAACCGGCGTGGTCTGCTCGGTGAAGGAGTACCTCCTGTACGGCAAGTACACCGACGTCGAGATCGGCATCAGGCCCGAGAAGAGCAGCGGGCTCAAGGTCACCATGCTGTTCGTGAGCGACCCGGTTGTCTCCATCGGCGACATAGTCACCGCGGGCAAGACCCGCCTGGGTAGCGTCCGGCAATGCCCCGAAGAGCTGGGAGCCGGCCTGTCCGTCTTCACTCACGAAGCTGGAGCCCACATCCACCTGCAGGTAACGGAGGAGCCGGTCAACTGAACGCGCGCTTCTGCTCAAAGTGCGGTGGCGCCATCGAGATCCAGCTGATTGGGGACCGGCCACGAGAGGTGTGCTCCGTGTGCGGCGAGGTCTTCTACCAGAACCCGCTCCCGGCGGCTGCCGCCCTGGTTCTCGACGACGATCGCCGCGTGCTCCTCGTCAAGAGGGGCATCGTTCCCAACAAGGGCATGTGGTGTCTTCCCATAGGATTCGCGGAGATGGGCGAGACCATCGCCGAGGCTGCCCTTCGTGAGCTACATGAGGAGGCCGGCGTGGTGGGCCGTGTTTCGCGGCTCATAGACGCAGACTCGTGGGAGAGCGAGTACTACGGTGATCTCTTGGTCGTGACCTTCGAGGTGCAGAAGATCTCGGGCAACGAAAAGGCCGGTGACGACGCCGAGGACGTCGGCTACTTCGCGCTCGACCGCCTACCCCCGCTGGCCTTCCCGTCCAACGAAAAGGCCATCAGACTTTGTGCCGACCTACACGAGGACGATTGGGCCATCCACGACTCCTTCCACACCCTCGAGGACGGCACCGGATCCGGGATGCTCTCCGATACTCTCGTTGGCTTCGTCGGCGAACATGCCCCCTTTGTCGCCAGGATGTGGCTGGCCGACGTACGATCAAGCCACACCACGACCCGCTACATGACCCTCGATCCCGAGGCTCTTCTGGCCGAGTGCACCACGGGACTGCAGCTCCTCGGCAGATGGCTCGAAGGCGAAAGCACCGAAGACGAGATCAAGTCGTTCTATAAGGACATCGGGTTACAGCGTCGCTCTCAAGGCGTGGAGCCATTCGAGATGCTCTCCGCTCTGTTGCTCCTCAAGAAACACGTATGGACCTACGCCCGCTCCTGGGGAGTGTGGGAGCGCCCGGTGGACGCCTACCGGATGATGGAGCTCCAGAGCCGTTTTGCCGTGTACTTCGACAAGGCCGCGTACCATCTGGTCCGGGGATCCTTGGAAGAAGAGTCCTAGACTCGCAAGGCCCCGGGTCGCCCCGGGGCCTTGCGAGTCTCATGTGCGTCAGAACGCCGGCTTGACTGCAACAAGCCGCGCCGTGGTCTGTGTCTCCCGTCTACTCGAATGCCTCCTCGGGCTTCCAGACGGTCCAGACCTTACCCACCAGATTCGGAGCCGGGCTGAGCGTAGCCTTACCGGGACGCCAACCTGAGGGAGTGACCTCGCCGGTCTTGGCCACATGCTGGAAGGCCTGTACCTGCCGGACGAGCTCGGCAACGTTCCGGCCTACCTCGGAAGTGAGCACTTCCATGGCCCGGATGTTGAAATCGGGATCGATGATGAAGCGGCCGCGGATATCCACGCCTGAACCTTCATCGTAAACACCGTAGACCTGGCCGACGGCTCCACCCGGATCGGTGAGCATCGGGAACGGGACTCCCCCCTCGACCATCTTGGAGAGTTCCTCTTCCTGCCAGATCTTGTGGGAAAAGCGAGAATCGACACTCATGGCAAGGACTTCGACGCCCATGGCCTTGAGTTCGGGGTACTTGACGGCGACCGCCGACAATTCGGTCGGTCAAACGAAGGTAAAGTCCCCTGGGTAGAAGCAGACAACGATCCACTTGCCCTTGTAGTCGGAGAGCTTGACGTTCTTGAAGCCCCCATCGACATAGGCGTTGACTTCAAAATCCGGTGCCGGATGACCTACACGCGCTAACACTTTCGGCGCCACCTCCTCAGCCACTGAGGCCGAGCTCGACGTTTCGGTTCCTTTGCTCGGAGGAACCCCGAGCACGCCTCCTGCCGGTTTGACGCAACCGTCTTTTGGTTCGGCCATAACACTCCTTTCTGGCTCAGTTCGAATTGCCCTTGCCTGGTGAGTATTCCGCAACAAGCACCGCAGCAAACCACACCGTCAGCCAAGGGGGGGCGAGCGGAGCGGAGCCCAAAGAGAGAGGGCGAGCGGAGCGAAGCCCAAAGAGAGAGAGGGCGAGCGGAGCGAAGCCCCACAAAGAGGGCGCGCAAGTGAAGACAGGCCCCGCGCCCCTTCTCAAACAGAAAGCCTAGAGACGGCGGCCCCATGCGGCGAGGTTCAGAACACCCCGCTGCCCTGCCGGCGAGTCTCTGTCGCCCACGGTTGTCTGGGCGCGCTCGCAGGGAGGGCAGCGGGGTGTTCTGCCACTCACTGTGAGAGGGCCGCAGCCTCGGGCGCCCAGCTACACGTTGAAGCGAAAATTGACTATATCCCCGTCCTTGACGAGGTAGTCCTTCCCCTCGATCCGCAGCACACCGGCGTCGCGACATGACTTCATGTTGCCGCCATGGCTCATGAAGTCATCGTACGACACCACCTCGGCCCTGATGAACCCGCGCTGGATGTCGGAGTGGATGGCGCCGGCCGCTTCGCGGGCCGTCTCTCCATCGCGGATCGGCCAGGCACGCACCTCGTCACTTCCCGTGGTGAGAAAACTGATAAGCCCCAACTGAGCGAATGCCGCCTGAGCAACCACCTCAGCCGCCGGGCCGGGCAGCCCCAGAGCCGCCGCGTACTCCTCCTGCTCCTCGACTGACAGACGAGCCACCTCGAGAGCGTCGGGAAAAGGGAAGGCAAGGACATGCCGGTCGCGCACCGCGGCTCCCAGCACCGAGGGGTCCCACGCGCTTTCCGATTCGGTGTTCACCACCAGGAGTTGCGGCATCAGAGTGAGAAACTGGTACCCCCGCACAAAACCCAGCTGCGAGTCGTCGAACTCGACTTCGCGGAGAGGAGTGTCGGCCTCCAGGACCTCCTGGCAACGCATGAGCGCCTTCTTGCCGGCATCGGGGATGGGCGCCTTCTTCGCCCGCTCGAAAGCCCGCTCTATCCGGATGAGATCGGAGAGCAAGAATTCACGATCGAGCTCGTCCAGATCGGCCTCGGGGTGAGCCGGCTCTCCCAACATGGGGCTGTCGAACGCCCGCAGCACGTGGATGAAGAGCTGACCGCCGGCGAGTGCGTCCAGATACCGCTCCATCTCCCCTTTCCGAGCACTTGCCTCAGCCCAAGCGACCTCCTGCACCTTGAACTCGGCGAACGTGGTCTTCTTGGGTTGAAAGATCTCGGACAGCGTCCGGATGCGGGCGTCGCCCACGTGCACCGTGGCTATGTGGCCCTCTCCTCTGCCCTCAGCCAGCGCGGCCACCAACGTGGTCTTGCCACACCCTTTGAGTCCGATGATGCGCGCTTCCATCGCAGTCTCCCTGATCTACCGGCCGTTCACCCGAGCGGCTGCCGGGGTCGGTCTCAGTGTAACGCAGGGAGCAGGGCTTTGCGCTCAACAAGGGGCATCCGCGCCCACGTGGCACAATAGGCGGGACGTCCGACGGCTGGGGAGCCCCAACGATACGAGGAGAACTCATGATGACCTACCAACGACGGCAGAACCGGGCCTCACGACCCTCTTATGTCGTCCTCATGCTGTCCGTCGTCCTCATACTGGGGGTCTGTGGCTTCAGCGTAGGCTGTGGCTCGGAAGACGTCGTAGACACGACCAGTCCCGCCGACACGGCCGAGGTCAAGAGCTACACCGACCCGATCTACGGTTTCAGCTTCGACTACCCGGCGGACTGGAAGCTGGATGAAGACTCCGGCGCGGAGATCGAAGGAGGCATCAACGCCGCCAAGGGCGTATCGGTCTTCGATCCTCAAGGCGCGTCCAACGGCCGGTACTTCCTGAACGTGTTCCAAGTGTCGGTGTACGAGCTCGCCATGACCATCGACGACTCTGTGCTGCCCGATGTCAAACCCCAGTTGGAGTCGGCGATCGCCGGCGTGGCGAGCCAGGACGAGAGTTGGGAAACACTTGAGGCCATGTCGGCTGCCGAAGCAGGCGGGCTGAACGGCTTCAAGACCACGGTCACGCACGCCCTGGATGGCGAGATGGTCAAATCGACGCTCTACTTCCTCTTCGATGGAAGTATTGAGTACGAGCTCATGCTGCAGGCGGGAGTCGAGGATTGGGAGACGGCACAGGCCGACCTCGGCGCCGTCTTGGCCTCCTTCCGGCCCGGCGTCTCGACAGACGCCACCGACACCAACACACGCTAGGAAACCCGATGATCACGGGGAACAAGATCTACCTTACGGAGCTCGACCGGGATAACGCCGAGACCATCAGGGCTTGGCTCAACGATCCGGAGGTCCACCGCCACCTCCTCGTGGGTCATATCCCCATCACACGAGAAGAGGAGGAGAAGTTCTACGACTCACAGGGCCCAGCCTCGGGCTCCTACAACTTCGAGATACATGTCGCCGCCGATGGCCGATACATCGGCAATGTAGGGCTGAAAGACGTCGATCTCATGCACCGGCACGGCGAGATCGGGATCGTCATCGGCGATAAGACTTCCTGGGGCAACGGATACGGCGGCGACGCCATCGTCACCTGCCTGAGCTTCGCCTTTCTGACTCTGGGGCTCCATAGCGTCTGCATAAAGGCCGACGAGAAGCATGCCAAAGCCCTTGAGCTCTACCGGCGGCTGGGCTTTGTGCAGACCGGGGTCGAACGAGAGTGCATCTATCGCGATGGGTGTTTCATGAGCCACGTGGTCTTCGACATGCTCGAAGACGAGTACCGGGCGCTCTACTGCGTCAAGAGCCCATAGAGCAGCAGACAGACCTCCGCCCTGATCGCGGGCGCCAAGAAGTCGTAGTCCGAACCCATCCCCACCAGACCGTCCAATAGGCCGGCATGGGCCGCCTTCCGCGCAAAGGGATAGTGGGTCGTTGAGAAGTTCCCGAAGGGCGCCGTATAGGCTGCGGGAGGCTCTGAAAGCCCGGCCGCCCGCACCACCATGGTGATCAGTTGCGCCCTGGTCAATGTCCGGTACGGCGAGAAATACGTCGCCGTGGTGCCTTGGGTGAAGCCACACTGGTACGCCACCGCTACATAGTGGTAGGGGTAGAGATCTCCGGGAAAGCGCTGTACGTCGACGAAGGGGCACGTATCGTCTTCGGTCACCGCGCAACCGGCGGCAAGAGTGATCATCTTTGCGAACTGCTGTCTCTTGATCTCGTCTTCGGGGCGGAAGAGCCCATCCGAGAAGCCGGTGACGACACCCATCGACGCAAGGTAGTCGATCTCGTACCAGTAAGGCGTGCTGTCCTCGGTGACATCCACGAACCGCGGGGCCGCTATGAGCGTCGTGGTGGTAGTCGTGGTGGTGCTCGACGTGGTCGTGGTGCTTGTGGTGCTCGTGGTGCTGGTCGGGGAAGTGCCGTCGCGCGCCTGGGACACTGCTTCGTCGGCATCGAGGAGCCCCCATCCGAACTGCTCGTCCCAGCCACTCGCCCCCAGATCGTCAGCAGACCCGGCCAGGATGTCGTAGACCTCCTCCGCTGCAAGCGAAGGGTCGACCGACAGTATTAACGCGGCCACCCCGGCCACGAGCGGCGACGCCATGGAGGTGCCTCCGTAGTAACCGAAGCGCTCGCCCGAGGCTTTGTAGTAGCTCAGGATACGGCCGCCGGGAGCTGCGATGTCGAGAGCGCTGCCGCTGTTCGAGGCTTCCTCGGCCTGTGTCCACAGCGCGTCGAAAGTATCAGTGGCACCCACGCCGATCACTCCCGGCAGACCGGCCGGGTATCCAACGGATGTCGCCCCCCAGTTCCCGGCCGCGGCGACGATCACCGTCCCCTTTGCGACCGCCGACGCCACAGCGCTCTTGAGAGTCAGGCCGGCCGTCGAACCCGGCGGGGTCGCGAAACTCACGTTGATGACGTCGGCGCCCTGAGCCGCGGCATAGTCGATCGCCTCGGCCAGCAGCAGCGTGTCCGACTCCCCGTTATCCGATATCTTCACCGGCATGATCTTGACGTTCCATGCCGCCCCCGCGATGCCGGCGCCGTTGTTGCCCTGGGCCGCGGCGATGCCCGCTACAGCGGAACCGTGTCCCGTCTCCGATACATCCTTCCACGCCGGCCATTGGCTACTGTTGGTGAGCACGCTGTAGGGAGAGACTATGCGGCCCGAGAAGTCCACGATGTCGGGGTTGATGCCGGTGTCGAGCACCGCGATCACGATATCCCGCGACCCGACGCTGACATCCCATGCTGCCGGGAGACCGACCCTCTCTACTCCCCATTGACCGACGCTGCTGCCTGTAGCGGGGTAGTAAGGATCGTTGGGCACCAAACACGCATAGACGGGGGAACTCACCTCCGCCCACAACACGCCGGGCCGGAGCCGCAATTCCTTGGCCGCGGCCTCAAGATCTACTTCGAGCCCAGAAGCCGATGCGCTGGAGACCACCGGCTCCAATATCGACACGCCGAGGTCCTCGATCTGCCCCACGGCCTCCAGCGGCACTCCGGCCGACCGGCCGGGCGCCTTGAGTGAAGGCCAGTCACGGATGACCGTGAGGCTACCGTCCGCGGTATCGGCCAGCCGGGCGCCGGGCGCCAGCTTGACGGCGATGCGACCGGCGTCTCCCTGCATTTTGGGGCGGACGGCAGCGCCGTCGCCGGCGAGCGCCTCCGTCCCGGGCACGCTCAGCGCCAGCAACACGCCGGCCACGAGTGCAGCCCCGACCGTCAGAAGACGCATGGTGAACCTCATGCCTGGTACACCATCGGCTGCACCCGGCCCGCGACGGGGAGGTCCGGCTGATTGACCCCGGCGACCATCCTGGGCTCGAATGGGAACATCGTGCCGGCGACCCACTGCGCGCCACCCACCGGCGCTTTGTATACGTTCTGCGCCGGACGCCGACTCATCGCCGGGCCCCCCATCGCGATGGGCCTGGTGAAATCCAACGGGCCATTGCACGTATCGAGTCTCGCACTGCGCACCCGAGCGATCACCTCTCTCTTGTCGCTTATGTTCTTCACCTTCTTGAAAACCTGTATCGCCCACTCGAACTTGGCGTACTGGGCCAGAGCGGCCGTCCATTGATCGCCCGTCTTGGCTTGGTAGTCTTCAACGAGTTCTTGGGCAGTCTTCCCGGTGAGAGAGTCCCTGTAGGGCCAGCTTGGATGCCACAGGCACTCCCCCGTCATATTGAGAGCGCTGGAGCCTACCACCTCCACCGAGTGCGGGAACCGCAGGCCGCCGCTCACGGTGACGATCTTCGGCCGGTAGCTCTGTAGCGCCGCTTGTCTCCAAAAGAGCAGGAAGTCGCTCGTTTTCATACCGCAGAAGCATATCTCGCATCCATTCTTCACAAACTCTTCTATCTGGGGGGCAAAATCAGTGGACGATGTCGGATACAGACCCGGCACCACGCACTCGTACCCCTCCTCGGCCGCCAGTGCGGCTACCCCGGCAGTCGCGTCTCCCCATATGCGCCCATCGATGTCGTCGGGGAGCAGCACGCCGATCTTCTTGTTGGTGGCCGGCTGCCCCCACATGGCCAGATAGTTCGCAACCACATCCTCAAGCCCGTAGGCGTGAGCATACGTCCACTCGAAGGGCTTATCGGCAGACCCGCCCCTACCATTGACGAAGGACTGCCAAAGAACGAGATCGGCCAGGCAAGGACATTCCAGGCTCTCTGCCTGATCCGCCACCGCGTTGACTATCGCTGAGTCGCCGGAGCACATGATGAGGTCCACTCGCTCGCCCGAGATGAGGTCGGCCGCCAACCGGGCCGCGACCGCCGGGTCGGACCGGCTGTCGCGCACCGATACCCCGACGGTACGGAGTTTTCCATCACCGCAGACGACGCCCTCGCCCAGGACTTCCAACCCCCGAGCCACCCACCAATCGTCGGCCTTCCCGAGCAGCGCGAGCGGACCCGTCTTTGCCGAGACGAGACCGATCCGCAGAGGACGGCCCACCGTGGGGCGCGTGGCGACCGTGGTGGCCGTCGTGGTGGTAGTTGATTCTGTCGTGGTGGTGGTCGTCTCCCCCGGCCGGATGGTGGCGGTCGTATTGCTGGAGACGCCTGTCTCGTCGCATCCAGAGAGCAGCCCGGCCAGGCCACCGCCGAAGCCGACCACAGCTCCTGTCTTCCCGATGGCTTTCAGGAATTCGCGGCGGCTGATAGGTTGCTCTATACTCATGTGAGCGTCTCTCCTCACGCGGCAGGAGTGCTAGATTACCGCGTCCCACGGGGGGACTTTACAGCATTCTTACGGAGTTGCGGCTATACTCCACCGTCGCCGTCTCCGCAGACAGATCAAGTGAGGTGCTTGTGACAAAGAGACTCTTAGCCGTCGTTCTGCTGCTCGTCGTGGCCCTGTCGGCCGGCGCGGTGGCGGGCTGTGGCGGTGATCTACCCAGCGACGCCGCGGCCAAGGTCGGCGACACTCTCATACTGCAGGATTTGTTCGATGCGCGCGTAACGGAATTCGCCGCTCAGTACTCGGTGGCGTCGGAAGAGGAAGATCCAGAGGGTTGGAAGAGTTTCGAAGCCGACGTGCTGGAGTATCTCATCACCTACGAGATGGCGGCCCAGAAGGCCGAGGAATTTGGCCTCACCGTGACGGATGAAGAGATACAAGCCGAGATCGATAGCATCATCACCAACTACTACGAGGGCGATGAGACCAAGTTCAACGAAGACATGACCAACTACGGCATGACTGTTGACGGGCTCAAGGCCAACTATCGTGAGTCGATGCTGATGCAGAAGGTCTACGAGAAGGTCACGGAGGGCGTCACGACGGTGCCCGACGAAGATATCGCCGCCTACTACGAAGAGAACAAGGATTACTACTTCGTCGACGAGACGCGCACCGCCAGGCACATCCTCATAGCACCGGGTGGAGAGACCGTCAACACGACCACGACAACAGCCGCGGCCGGTGCGGAGGGTTCTGAGGCGCCTGCCACCACGACCACTACGGCTGAGCCCACCGAACTCGATTGGAGCAAGGCCCTGGCGGTTGCCGAAGAGGTCCGCGGCAAACTGGTGGCCGGTGGCGACTGGACCGATCTGGCCGCCACATACTCCGACGACCCAGGCAGTTGCACCATGGGCGGTGAACTAGGCAACGTAAAGAAAGGCCAGATGGTGCCGGAGTTCGAAGAAGCCGTGTTCACACTGGCTATCGACGACGTCTCTCAACCGATCAAGACTAGTTACGGATACCACCTCATCCAGGTCACCAACATCAACGAGGCCAAGCAGTACACCGTCGAGGAAGTCAAAGAGGACATCACCGCGGCTCTCCTCTCTAAACTCCAGTCCGAGGCTTGGGACAAGTGGATACAAGACACCAAGGTGGAGCTCGGCGTGACCTATCAGGAGGGCTTCGCGCCTGTCACGACCACAATCAGCACCACCGAGACGACGATCGGCGCCGGCGCCACGACCACGACGGCGGCAGGCGAGACCATCACTACGCAAGCGGTGACCACCACGGTTGCTGAGTAGGAGCGAACGGTAGACAAGGGCGCAAGCCGGGCAACCGATGCCCGCGGCTCGATCCACAGAGAAGACAAACGAGGCCGGGGACTACTCCCCGGCCTCGTTTCTTTGCCGCCCGATCAATACGCCCTCACCCCGCCGGGACGGGCGAGCGGGGGCAGAGTCACCGAGCGGTCGCCAAGGGACCGTGGGGGTGTGCCGAGAGCTTTGCGGTACTCCGCAGTGCTCGAGGCGGGCCCCCACGGCCTTTTGGCCACTCAGTGACTATTCTCCAGTCTCAAACCGGAACGTCTGCTCGGGATCGACGATCGCCAGCACCCGCACAATCGACCCGTCTCCCCCCGGCCAGCGCCACGGCAGCGCCATGAAGGTGCACCGCTTGCCGGTGACCGCATCGAGCTCGCCACCGGTGTTCTCGATGCCGGGGATGCCACCCTTTACCATGAGTGTCTTGTGAGCCGGTTCCCATTCGGGGAAGTCATCGTGGGCGTCTCGCCCGGTCTCTGCCTTGTATTCGTCGATGAGATGCGGGTGTGTCGGGCCAAGCCCATGATTGACCAGCTTGGTGGCCATCGGGTGGTCGTTGGCCTGGCAGCCGTACGCGACCATCCTGACCTTCTTCTCCACCAGCCACTCAGCACCCTCTTTGTAGATACCAGGCCCATAGCCGAAGTACTCGTCGGTATCGGCCCACTTGTGGTGATAGCCCGTGTTGATAACAACGACATCGCCCTCTTGGATCTTGGGAGTGGCTTTCTCGAGATCCTCGGGGGTGATGACGCCCCACTTGCCCTTGGGGAGCGAGATGCATACGCCGGGGCCGAACAGACGCCACAGCGGGTAGTCGCCGATGGTCGGTGTGCACTCCGTCACGTGCAGAGGTGCGTCCATGTGCGTGCAACGGTGCATGATGCCTTCCCACTGCACCTCGTAGACTCCGTCACGGGCATGGAACTTGATTACGTCGATGTTCACGCTGGGGCTCGACGGCCACTCCGGCATGAACTGGGTGAAAACGTGGCTGAGGTCATATACCTTCAGGCTCATATCCTGGTTCCTTTCGCCTTGGTGTGGACGCCTACTTGCCTGCCTCGATCCGGCACTTTCCGCTCGGATCGAACATCGCGACCATCCGCACCTGGCACGCATCGCCGTGCTCGAACTTCCAGGGAGTCGCGGCCAGAGTCATGCGCTTGCCTTTCACGGCGTCCACGTCGCCTCCCACCTGCTCGATGGTGGGAATGCCGGCGCCGAGCAGGATCTTATGAGCCACGTTCCACTCCGGATGCTCCACTTTGGGATCCAGACCCGTAGCCTTGGTGTACTCACCGGCGAGACGCTTCATATGCGGCCCACCGCGGTGAGGACCCATGGACGTCGCCAGCGGGTGATCGATATGCGGCGTATCCACGGCCACCATCTTGGGCTTCTTACTCACCAGCCACTCAGCTGCGTCTTTGGAGAGCCCGGGAGCCTCTCCGTAGTACTCGAGGCCGTCGGAGTACTTGTGGTGCCATCCTGTGACGATGACTATGATGTCGCCCTCTTTGACCTCGGGCTTCGCCTTCTGCAGGTCGGCCGCCGTGATGACCTCCCAGTTCTTCTTTGGAACGTCAAGGACGGCGCCGTTGCCGAAGAACGTATCCGGCGGAATGGCCGCCAGATCGGCGCCCTTCTGGATGAGATGGATGGGCGCGTTCATGTGCGTGCCCGTGTGCATGCTCGTGATAGTCCGCCATGCCAATACGCCATGCTGGGCGTGCTTCACGCCACGGACCATCCTGATGTCGGCTTGCCCGGGGTACGATGGCGCGCGTTGGTCCCACTCGTGACTCAACTCCACCATCTGTAGACCTGAGTATGGGTCGGTGGTGATGTTGGGCGTGGCCATATACTTCCACCTCTTTCGGATGCGAGTTACCACCTGGTGAAATTACTATACCATATGCGGCTCAGCTGAGCCCCTGATGAGGTCACTCAGTATCGGCAAGAAAGAGACCCGCGAACTCCGTGAAGCTGTCGACCGCCGGCACCTGCGACCCTCCTGTGTGGCCGCGCACGGTCGGGTCGCAGTCCTCTCCAAGATCCCCGAACCCATAGCGGGCGTGCACGAAGGTCATCCCTGCCGCCGCCGCGGCCTCTTGATCCCCCTGGGTATCGCCCAGATATACCGCAGCTTGCAGGACGCAACGCCGCATAAGATTCTGGAGCATGACCGCTTTCGGAAGGCCGGAGGCGCCATGGCAGTCCCAGCCGGTGAAGCGATCGCGCAGACCACTGCTTCGAAGGAAGGCCTTCAGGTACCAGTCGGGACAGTTGCTCACAACGTACAAGGGGTGCACTTCTGCGAGCAGCTGCAGTCCCTCGGCCACGCCAGGATAGAGGGCGCCACCGGTCTCTTCGAGCACCGCCCGTTCGTGAGCCTCCAAAGAGCGGAGCAGCCGATCCGACGGCGGCCCAAGCTTGGACAGTAAGATGGCGACGCACCCCTCGAATGGGGTGCCCGACACCGAACGGATCTCGTCCACGCTCACCCGGGCGGGCATGCCGAGCTCTTCCAGGGCGTGGTTCCAACCCTCCGCCGAGGCGGCTGCCGCATCCCAAAGTGTACCGTCGAGGTCGAAGACCAGTGCGTCAGGGCGTACGTTCCTCATGAGGCCTCAGACGCAACGCGCCTCAAGGGCTCCCTCAGGAGCCCTTGAGGCGCCCGACACACATCACACACCGCGGGCATTGACTGCCGGCCAACACAGATGAGCTCTATAGCCCCAGATATGCCTTCCGCACGTGGTCGCTCTCCCTCAGGAAGGAGCAGGCTCCTTCAAGAGCGATGCGGCCGTTCTCCAGCACATAGGCCCGGTCGGCGGCAGCCAAGGTCTGACGGACGTTCTGCTCCACCAATAGGATGGTGATGCCTTCGGCGTGCAGTGATTTGAGGATCTCGAAGACCTCGGAGACCACCTTGGGCGCCAGCCCGTTGGAGGGTTCGTCGATGATGACCAGCTTGGGCTTGGACATGAGACCACGGCCCATGGCCAACATCTGCTGCTCGCCGCCGGAGAGGGTGCGGGCCAGCTGTCCCTGGCGCTCCTCCAAGCGGGGGAAGAGCTTGAAGACCCACTTCATGGTCTCGTGGCGCTCTTTCCAGGTGCGCTTGGGATAGGCGCCCATCTCCAGGTTCTCTTTGATGGACATGTCGGTGAACAGCCTGCGGCTCTCCGGGATGTGGGAGAGTCCCATGTTGACGATGTCGTTGGGATGCACGGAGTCGATCTTCTTACCGAGGAAGGTGATGGAACCGGACCAGGGCCTCATGACGCCGGAGATGGTCTTAAGCAGGGTGGTCTTCCCGGCTCCGTTGGCGCCCACCAGGGCGACGAACTCACCTTCCTCGACCTTGAGGGCCAGGTCCCACAGGACCTGTACCCGGCCGTAACCTGTGCTCAGACCTTCGATCTCAAGCATCGCATTCTTCCCCAAGATAGACTTCGATGACCTTCGGGTTCGCCGCCATCTCGGCCGGCGTTCCTTCGGCGATCTTCTTGCCGTAGTCCAGCACGATGATGCGGTCGCTGATCTTCATGATGGCCTGCATCACGTGCTCGATCATGATCACCGTGACCCCACGGGAGCGGATCTGGGTGATGGCTTCCATGGCCTCGGCCACCTCGGTAGGGGTGAGACCGGCCATGATCTCATCCAGGAGCAGGAGCTCAGGATCGCTGGCGAGAGCTCTCGCCAGTTCCAGACGCTTCTGCTGAGCCAGGGTGAGGTCTCCGGCCAGCGTGTCCTTGAGGGAGGCCAGACCCACGAAATCCAGCGCCTCTTGGGCCTTCTTCTGGGCCTCTGAGGAACTCATGTGCTTGCCGGTGCCGAACAGGGAGCCCACCATGACGTTGCGCAGCACCGGGACGTTGGCGAAGATCTTGACCGTCTGGAAGGTACGGGCGATGCCCATGCGGCAGATCTTGTAGGCGGGCAGGGGCGTGATGTCCCGGCCTTTGTAGATGATCTTACCCGGCTTGGGCTTAAGCGCCGCCGAGATGAGGTTGAAGAGCGTGGTCTTACCGGCTCCGTTGGGGCCGATGAGTCCCACGATCTCTCCTTCGTCTACGTAGAAGTCGACCTCGGAGACCGCGGCCAAGCCGCCGAAATTCTTGCAGACTCCTTCACCTTCAAGCAGGTGCACGGCGACCTCCTCTCAGCTTCGCCCAGATCTGCTGACCAAGGCCGAGGATGCCGTTCGGCATGAACAGGATGGCCAGGATCAGGACCACTCCGAAGATGAGCATGTACAGATCTGGGAACCGGGTGAGAAGCAACTCACCGATATACGTGAAGATCGCGGCCCCGATGACCGGACCCAGCAGATTGCCCATGCCGCCGAACATGGCCATGAGCACCGGCAGGAAGGTGTTGTTCATACTGAAGGCTATGCCCGGGTCGATATAGGCCCGGCGTGTAGCTATGATGGCCCCTGCCATGCCCATGAACACGCTGCTGACGGCGAAGACCAACACTTTCGTGCGAGTGACGTTGATGCCGCTGTGAGCCGCCGCCTCCTCATGCTCACCGATGCTTTGCAGGGCGAGCCCGTGCCGGGATCTTCGAATGAGCCACGCCACGACCAGGGTCAGCACGGCGATGATGAGCATGGCGTAGTAGGCAGCCTCCACCGTTTCCGTTTCGACGAAGCGCCCGCGGGTCTGAGTCACCAAGCGCTCTACTTCGAGCACCACGTTGGAGATGAGCAAGACGAGGGCGAACGTGAAGATACAGAAATAGGCCGCTCGCAATCGAAGTGTGAGTGCGCCGACCAGAAGCGCGACGACGAAGCCTGCGATCCCGGCGATGATTATCACGATCGGGAAAGGTACCGGACCGTTGAACACTGCAGCAATGTAGAAGCCAAGTCCGTAGAAGGCGCCCGTCGCCAACGACATGTAGCCGGTGGGCGCTGCGAACAAGACCCAAGCCACTGTCAAGATGACGAATTTCAGGATGTCGGTCACAAGGACGGGCAGATAGCCCTCGGTGATCGTGGGCAGCAGGACAAGCACCACGAGGACGACTAGAAGCAGCCCCAGGCCGACCCATCTTGTTGTTGAGAGGTTGTTGATTTTCATTTATCTACCCATGATCCCTTTAGGCCTTACCAGCAGCAGGATGATGAAGATCACGTAGTACGCGATCATCGTCATGGAGGGCTGGAAGTAGGTAACGAGGGCGGACACCAACCCCAAGATCAACCCCCCGATCATCGCTCCCGTGATACTGCCGAGCCCCCCCAGCACCACCACGATCATGGCGATGACCACATAAGACAGCCCCATGCTCGTCTGGATGGCGAGGATGGTACTGATCAAGGAGCCTGCGATGCCCGCCAGGCCCAGGCCTAACGCGAAGCAGATCGCAAGCACATGGTGGATGTTCACTCCCATGAGACCGGCCGTGGTGCGATCCTGGGTGGATGCCCGGATGGCTTTGCCCATACGCGTACGGGACAAGAACAGATAGAAAGCCACGGCTATCACGATAACGACCGCCAGAGCCACCAGACGGTTCAGCGGGATCTGCGCGCCGGTCACAGTGCGATTCAAGAAGACGAAACCCCTGTTCTCCGACCCCCAGATTATGCGGGCGATGTTCTGGACCACGTAGTAGAGACCGAACGAGGCGAGCATAGACTTGCCCTCGAAGATCTCCATGGAAGGCGAGGTGTCCATCAGACGCCGGAAAAGCGTCGAGTGAAGAGCCCAGCCGATGATGAATGTGAAGAGGCCTGCTATCACCAGCGAGATCAAGGGGTGGATGTTGGCACTGCTGGTGAACAGCACGTACGTTATGAACGCCCCCACCATGATGAACTCGCCGTGCGAGATGTTCAGTACGCGCGCCACCCCGTACTGCAGGCTCAGCCCAACGGAGACCAGGGCGTAGATCCCCCCCAGCAGCAGACCTGTGATGATGATATCCCTGAGTACTGTCATACAAGATCCTTTGTTTACCTACACCTGCAACGGCAGACCACACAGGGGCGCGCCCTGTTGCGCGCCCCCGGTGGTCTTACTCAGTTCATCTCTCGATCAGTCTTCACTGATCGACGACCAGCTTGTGCCGATCGACGTCACGAAATGCTTACTCGATCACTGAGCCGGCCAAGCCGGTTTCGGATAGATGGGCTCAGCGGTGCGGTGTTCGCCTGGGTCGACGACTTCGGCTATGGCGTTCTGCCACTGGCCGATCTGGCCCGGATACACTGCCTGCGGCCAAGACTGGGTGGCATCGAAGTACGTGTCGCCCACGACCGTCGGGAAGTGCTCGGTGCGCATGACTTCGGCTACCTTTTCCTGGTCGAGAGTGCCGGCCTTTTCGATGGCCTGCTGGAAGAACTCAAGCTGCCCGCGATACTGGAGAGCGCCCCAGAAGTCGATGCTCTGATCGTCCCCCAGGAACTCCTTGAGCCTCTCGTAGTAGGCGGCAGCCTCGGGAGAGCTATTGACGGACCAAGCGCCCTCGAAGAAGACGCCTTCCAGAGCGCCGTTGAACATGGTGTAGAACCATTGGCTGGCGCCGCCGGGGCCGATAAGCAGGGCCTTAGGATTGACATTCAGCTGGATGAGGGTCTGGACAAGCAGGATGCTCTGCGGCGGATAGCAGAAGGAGCAGACGATGTCCGGGTTGTCCTTCTGGATCTGCTGCACGATGCTGGACATATCCTTGATGTCCATCGGGACCGCGGTGTTCGACACGATGTCGATACCGGCAGTCTCGAAGAAGATCTGCGCCTGCGCCTGGTATTCGATGCCGTGCAGGTCGTCCAGATACACCACTGCGCACGTCTTTGCGCCCTTTTCCTGCATGATCTCGGCGAAGACCGGCATCTGGAAGTGGTTGGAGTAGTTCAGGATCTGGAAGAAGAGGGGCAGCGAGCCCTTCGCGAGCTCGGCTTCGAGCGTGGTGGCGCCGCTCTCACCACTCTGATAGATGTAGCCACCTGCATTCGCCACACCAGCCGCGGCGAAGTTGAAGGCAGTGCTGCAGTTCGGAAGGAGGAAGTCGACCTTGTCCTCTTCCATGAGCTTCGAGATCAGACGCATGGAGGTGTCCATATCGCTCTGATCGTCATAGATCTTGAGCTCGATGGGCATCTTCTTGCCGTACTCGGCGACCATGATGCCGCCGGCGGCGTTGACGTCCTCAGCCCAGCACTTATAGGCGGGGCCGAAGTTGGCTTCCTCGAAGGACGCCAATGGGCCGGACACTGGACGCGCCGCACCAAAGACGAGAGTGTCTTTGCCACCGAGAGTGGTCTCGGTGGGGGCAGCGGTGGTATCGGTGCCACCGGCCGTTGTTTCAGTACCGCCGGCCGTGGTAGCCGTAGTGGCGGCCGTGGTCTCGGTGGTCTCCTCCTCGCCGCACGCGGCGACGGCGAACACCACCATCAGCAGAGCCACACACAACACCAAGGGTAAAACAGACTTACTCAGCTTTCTCCACATTCTTTCGTGCCTCCCTCATTGAACAAGCGATTGCGCCCCTACACATACTGCTTTGAGCCGTGCCGACCACCTCCCAGACTCCTCCAACACCTGCCATTACGCCCCGAGTTTCCCTTTCTCTATATCAATACCGGCCATACTCCTGGGCAGTCTTGATCATGGCCCTCAGGTTCTCGTCTTGGCCTGACTCCGCCACGGCGCCGGTGTCGAGGACAAATCCGCCGTCTTGGGCGGCGACATCGATGACCTTGCGCGCATAGGCAGCCGTCTCTTCAGGCGTGCCGGCGTAGATGAGTGACAGAGGAACGTTGCCCTCGATGCAGGCCACCTTGCCGATGGTCTCCTTCGCACGGGCCATGTCGGTCTGATCGAACAACCACACCGTAGACGCTTTCGGAAGGTCTGAGATGATCTCAAGCCGGGAAAGGTAGCGGCCTTCTGCGAAGAGGAACGGGATGAAGCCCTCATTGATGAGGCCGATGAGGGTGGCCCGCAGGCTCGGCCAGTAGAAGGTCCGGAACTGCTCGTCGCTCATGAAGCCGTCGGCGCCCTTGTGAAGCGGCATGAAGATCAGCGGGGTCACCGGTTCTCCGGGACGGCGCAGTACGAAATCGATGGCCATCTGGGTCAACCGTTCGCACGCAGCGATGACATTCTCGGGCTGCCTGAACAGATCGAGGATGACTCCTTTGGTCCCGCGGAGCGTGTCGCCGAGGAAGTCGAAGGGCGCTTTGCTGGCGCCACCCCAGAAGGCCGGGAAGCCCATCGTCACCATCTGGCCGATACCCCCGAAGGTGGCCTGAGCCCACCCTCCGACCAACTCGGAGGCCTCTTGCAGCTTCTTGAGGCCCGCGACCATTTCCGGGGAACCCCATCCACCGACGTTGCTGGCGACGAAGGGGAGCTCAGTGTAGTCGAACAGCGAGGTCATACTGGAGAAGCCGGCGAAGGCGCCCACCGTGCGAGGCAGGTAAGTGCGGAGCATGTAGTCCGACGGGTCGGCGATCAGATGATCGTACTCCTCAGCGAGCATCCACTCGTTCTCGTTGTACTGGTAGCTGACCTCCTTGGACACTCCGTGACCCGGCCAGTTGTACAGCTTGTAGTCGATCAGCTCGAACACCTTGCCGGGCGTGGTCTGAAGCACGGGACTGACCATCGCGTCCAGCTTGAATTCCTGGTTGAAGTCTATCCAGGCCTGAGTGGCACGTGCCGTGTCGGTCATCGCGTCGTACGGAGTCATGCCGGCTCTGATCGCCGGCCAGAATCCGCAGGTAAGATTCACCGGCACGCGGTCGGGCTTCTGAAGGCTGACGGCAGCGATCAGACGGTCGACCCTCTCCTTGTACGCGGCTTCTGCTTCCGGGCTCACGAAAGGAGCACCGGGGTTGCGCCACTTCTCGATACGATAGGCTCTCTTCTCTTCGGGCGTCATCTGCGCCCAGGCTTTCTCTGCCATCACGCCACCCCCACCGCTTCCTTGGCATAGGCCACAGCGGCCATGGCGTCATCCCCGTAGGCGTCGGCGCCGGTGTACTTGCGCACCGTGTCGTCCATCTGACCGCCGCCGAT
>ENA-UOUL01001383-UOUL01001383.1-bioreactor-metagenome-genome-assembly--contig:-NODE-1383-length-34289-cov-5.249591_pt1 | contig 34289 bp, 30 predicted proteins | sample MGYA00249838_ERZ747220 | MGnify/ENA primary metagenome ERZ747220 (study PRJEB28778, sample SAMN05720191) | bioreactor metagenome | isolation source: Anaerobic biogas reactor | place: USA:Washington... | reverse complement strand
CTAATATCATGGTAAGCAGTGTGCCAATTCCCACGAAGATCAGGACAGACCAGAAACCATGTCCGGTAAAATTTTGTAAAAATTTAAGGGTCTCGGGGCTCGAACTCAGATCGGGCATGGAATCTTTCAGGAAGGTGAGGCCGAGAAACAATAGTGCAAATCCAATGAGCATCTCCTTTGCCCCCCCTTATGAAGCGGGCGCTTCGGCCCGGTACTCTTTGGCGTACTTAAAGCTGGTCTTGCCCGTGTACCCCTTGATGATGATCGAGTCGTTCTGCTGGATGTCCACGCGGATTTTAAAGGCGTAGAGCTGCTCGAGCACCCACTCGGTCTGTTTCTCGGCCCCGAGATCATCGATGTGAAGCAGATCGACTTCGCAGAGCCGCTCGAAGAACTGGTCGTAGGTGCCCTTGGCCTGGACGGTCAGGTCCTCGCTGGCCGAGCGGATCTCGCTCTCGATGTAGCCCTTGAGCCGCTGCAGGTAGCGCTCGTAGACGGTCAGGTACAGCGTGTAGTCGGTTTCGAGGTTGTCCAGGAGGTCGTGGTAGTTCTCGTCGAAGGTCATGACCATGTTGCCGATGTCCACCATCGCGTAGTAGAGCCCGCCGCGAAGCCGGCCCTTGAGCAGCGCGACGGTCGCCTGCGCGTGGCCGTAGGCGGCCTGGTAGTCGGCCTCCAGCGCCGCGCGCAGATCGACGATCTCGGGGGCCGACAGCAGACGCGTTGAAGTCGATGGGCGGATGGACCTCAAGACATGCAGCCTCAATATCTCGGGCACCGGCGCGGAGGTGCGTGGAACCGTCGACGTCGCGGCGATCTACGATACGGCGACCGGATTCTCGAGCGGACGGTTGCAGTTGGCGGCCGATCGAATCAGTATCAAGGGCAAGGATGTGACGGACCTCAATGCCGAGCTTTTGTATGATCCGAACAGCCGGACGTGGTCGGCGGAGAACTTCCTCGGCCGGTGCCACGGCGGTCGCCTCCTTGGCAGCCTCCGGATCGAGCAGATCCAGACGTCCGTCGTGGAGTATCTGGCGACGATCGGCCTGGTTCGGGTCGATCTGCAGAAGTTCCTTCTGGGCGGAAGGCTCGATCAGGCGGCCGAGACGAATACCACCAGTGGGACGATGAATGCAACGCTGGGGCTGGGGGCTCGGATCGGCGATGGTTCATCCCGTCTGGGGGTCTGTCGAGTCGATGTTGCGGACATGCAGGTCGGTCGGGTTTCGCCGCTGGCCACGCTGCTGTCTGTGCTGAGTCTCACGGAGCCGGCCGACTATGCCTTCGAGCGGATGCTCGTCGAATCGTATCTCAAACGCGAGAAGTTATTGATCGGCACGTTTGATATGTCCGGACGCAACCTGGCCTTCACCGGCAGCGGGAGTATGGATCTGAACGACCGGGGGATCGCCCTGACGCTGACCGCTCGCGGGCGGCGCGTGGCGGCGGCCAAGCCATCCATCTTCCAGTCGCTGACCGAGGGGCTCGGCGGCGCCGTCGTCCGCATGGAAGTCACCGGAACGGCCGACAACCCGAAGGTTGAGACCAAGGCCCTTCCTCTGATCGAGGATTCTCTGAAGATCCTTGGGACGCCCCAATAGAACGACTCCGACGGACCCGATGGAAGGGGCCGCCACCTGTTGGAAGCGAACGGCGGTCCGCTTCGAGCAGGTACCGCAATGGACTCGCCGGTCCGGAGGTGATATGAGCGGCCATTGGGACAGGCGCCGGTTCCTGCAGATCGCAGCCGGCTCTGTGGCAACGATGCTGCTGCCGGGACATTCGACTCTCACGCGGGGCGCGGTGCGGAAGGACCAGCCCAATTTTCTCTGGATCAGCACGGAAGACATCAGCCCGGACCTGGGCTGCTATGGGGACGCCTATGCGGTGACGCCCCATGTGGATCGTCTCGCTTCTGAGGGCGTGCGATACGACAATGTGTTCGCCCACGCCGGCGTCTGCGCGCCCGTGCGGTCCGGCATCATCACGGGGATGTATCCGACGACGATCGGGACACACCACATGCGCTGTGCGGGCGTGCCGCCGCATGAAGTCAGGTGCTTCCCCGAGTATCTCCGTGCGGCGGGTTATTACTGCACCAACAACTCCAAGACCGACTATCAGTTCGATCCTCCCCTGACGGCGTGGGATGAATCGAGCGCCGCCGCGCACTGGCGGAATCGTCCCAAGGACAAGCCCTTCTTCGCCGTGATCAATTTCACGACCACACACGAGAGCCAGATTCGCAACCGCAGCGAGGCGATGCTGAAGCGGCTGGCGAGTCTGAGTCCGACCGAGCGGCATGATCCTGCCAAGGCCGAGCTTCCGCCGTACTACCCCGACACCCCCGACGTCCGCCAGGACTGGGCGCAGTACTACGACATCATCACCCTGATGGACAAGCAGGTCCGGCAGGTGCTGGAGGATCTGGAACGGGACGGCCTGGCCGACGACACAATCGTATGGTTCTGGGGCGATCACGGGCGCGGGCTGCCGCGCGCCAAGCGATGGATCTACGATTCGGGTCTTCGCGTTCCGCTGATCATTCGCGTCCCCTCGAAGTGGCGCAATCGTGCCATGCCGAACCGGCCCCAGGCCGTTGGGCCGGGAACGATCAACGACGATCTGATCGCCTTCATCGATTTCGCGCCGACGATGCTCTCGCTGGCCGGAGTGGAGATCCCTTCGCACATGCAGGGCCGCGCGTTTCTGGGCCGGCGAAAGGCCAAGCCGCGTCAATACATCTACGCGGCCCGCGATCGCATGGACGAAGCGTACGACATGATTCGGGCCGTGCGCGACAAGCGATTCAAGTACATCCGCAACTACATGTGGTACCTCACGCGCGCCCAGGACATCCGCTATATGAACGAGATGCCCACGATGCAGGCGATGCGCCGGCTTCATGCCGAGGGATCGTTGGAAGGTCCGCAGGAACAGTATTTCGAGCCGACCAAGCCGATCGAGGAACTCTACGACACCGCCTCCGACCCCCACGAGATCCGGAATCTGGCCGGCGATCCCGCCTATGCAAAGGTGCTCGAACGGCTGCGAGCGGCCCACGAGAAATGGTACAAGGACACGCGGGATCTCGGTCTGATCCCCGAGCCGATCTTTGACGAGTTGAAGCGGCCCGGCGGGGCGTACGAAACGACAGCCGCTCCTGTCGTTGTCAAGCGGACGGGACGCTCGGCGGATCGAGGTGCTGTGACGATCGCCTGTGCGACGGGCGGCGCTTCGGTCGCCTACCGGATCGGCGGCGATCCGAAGAGTCGCACGGGCTGGTTGTTGTACGACCGACCCGTACCGCTCGGGTCGGGGGAGATCCTGTATGCCAAGGCCTGCCGCATCGGATTTCGCGACAGCGATCTGATGACGTACAGGCTGGGCGATCCCGTGTCAGGTCGCCCGGTTTCGAAAGGGACCGATCCCTGGCAGGCCCGGCTCGATACATCGAATCTGCGCAAGCGGCTCTGGAAGCTCAAAGCGCTGGACCACAAAGGCGTCAATGCGGTGTATTCCTATCTTCCCTATCTGGACGACGCGAAGCCCTCGATTCGATACTGGGCGGTGGTGGGGCTGCACGCCAGCGGCCGCTTCGCAGGGGATGTTGCCTTTGCCAAGTCGGCGGTGAAGGCCCGGCTGGTCGATTCCTCGGTGGTGGTGCGCATCGCCGCCGCTCATGCCCTGTGCGACTGGGGCGCCGAACGAGACGGCCTGCCCGTGTTGGCGGCGGCGCTGAAGCACCCCACCGACAAGGCCCGCATGTTCGCCATCGTGGCGCTCGACAGGCTCGGGATGAAAGCCGCCCCCCTGCGGAACCACATCCAGGCAGCCGCAGAAGACTCCGACGATTATGTCAAGCGCGTGGCCCTGACGGTGCTGAGCCGCGTCGACGCGGGATGACCGCCCGGCGAAGCGACTGCTGCGCCTCGCACGGAAAGCCCGATCGGTTCTACGGCTTCGGGCCTGCCGACCTCTTGCGAAAGGCGAGAACCCGAATGGTCCTTCGGTCGCGGATGTACTTGCGTTCGTAGTTGGTCCCGGTCCGTTCGCCTTCTGTGGCGCCGGCCGGACGCACGAACGCAATCTCCTCCAACTCACGGCGAAAAGCCGAGGTCACCTCCTGCATCTGCTCGAAGTAGCCCTCATGATCGGTGGCCAACTGGATCGTGCCGCCCGGTTTGAGCCGTTCGATCAGCATGGCCACGTTGTCCTTTTGGACGAAGCGCCGCTTGTGATGCCGCTTCTTCGGCCAGGGATCGGGGAAGTAGATGTGAAAGCCGCCCACCGAATCCGCCGGCACATGGTCTCGAAGGAACGCCGCCGCATCCGCTCGAATTATGCGGACGTTGGTCAGCCCCCATCGGCCCAGACGATCCACCGCGTGGCGATAGTATTTGCTCGCCCACTCGATCCCCAGGAAATCCACATCGGGATACACCCTGGCCTGTTGGAATAAGAAAGTCCCCTTCCCCGATCCGATTTCGATATGAACGGATCCTTGTCGTCCGAAAACTCGTTCGAAATCGATCGGCGCGGCCAGAACTTCCGGTTTCAACGCAATTGTGTCGTATTCTTTCAGTGTACGCTTCATCGTTTCTTCGTGTTCAAAACAGCGAATCCGGTGCTCTATAGTAGGTTTTGGCCGCGCATTATATGAGAAGCCCGAAGTGGCGTGAAGGTGTGAATAAATTTCTCTTACCGGCGTTACTAAAGTGGCGCATACCGGCACACGATGAATAGGCAGATGAACTCTTTTGTGGGCCGTGTGTGTTCCAGAGCCAGGGAAACCGGACGGTGCGGAAAGGAAGTTGAAGGATGATACTTCAAATGGTCAGGGCAAAACGGAGGCAGGTTCTCGTCGATATCAATACGCAGAGAGACTACCTCCTGGCCGACGGCGGCGCTTGCATCCGGAACCACCGCAGGGTATTGGCTCACATCCGTCGGATGATGGCTTGGGCCCGGCGACGCGAGATCCCGATCATCTCGACGTGCGAGATCTACCCCGACAGCAACAACGGCGACCCGAGGTACTGCGTCGACGGCACTCCCGGTCAGGAGAAGATCAGCTACACGCTGATGCCGAACCGGATCAGTTTTCCGGCCGACGGCAGTACGGACCTGCCGCGCGACATGCTCCGTCGCTATCAGCAAGTGGTGCTCCACAAGCGGTGCGTGGACCCGTTCGACGAACCTCGAATCGATCGCCTGCTGAGCGAGGTCTGTGCGGCCGAGTTCATCCTCGTCGGCGCCTGCGCCGAAGGGGCGGTCAAAGCGGCGGCCCTGGGCCTTCTGCAGCGCGACAAGCGGGTGGCCGTCATCGTCGATGCCGTCGGTTACCACGACAACCGCGAGGCGAAGATGGCATTCCGCAAGATGGAGGCCAAAGGGGCCCGGCTGGTGGAGACACGCCGCCTGGCGGGCTCGTCGCATCTGCGGCAGGTCGGCTGCTGCCACTGCGAAAGCTGTCAGCGTCTGGGCCAGCGGATCGTGGTCGGCGACGCAGAGGAGAACTGACGGTCTCTGCTGTACCTGCGCCGGTGGCCGTCCGGTCTGTTCTTGCCGACACCCCATCTCTGCCCGGCCCAAAGAATGCTCCCTTTTCGCCCTCCAAATCCCGCATTTCGCCGGGTTGAGCGTCCCGATCACCGCTTCTGTGGAAGACATGGCCCGGTTGTGGTCTCCCGTGTGTTGGGGTTCTTCCAGCCGAACAGAACGCTGGCAAAAGGCCCTGGAATTCGCTATAATGGGGTCGTTTGGACAAGACAGACCGTCCTGTTTACAAAGGAGAACATATGAATCGGATGGCAGCGATGACCCTCGTTCTTTGTTTCGGTGCAATACTGACGGCGACCGAGTCGAATGAGCCGGCGCCCGATCCGCATTGCCTCATCAAGACCAATCACGGCGATATCGTCGTCAGATTGTTCGCCACGGAGGCCCCGAAGACCGTTGAGAATTTCCTGGGCCTGGCCGAAGGGGCCAAGGTGTTCATCGATCCGGCTACCAAACACAAGGTCCGAAAGGCCTACTATAACGGCCTGACCTTCCATCGCGTCATCAAGGGATTCATGATCCAGGGCGGCTGTCCGCTCGGGAACGGCGAGGGGGGGCCGGGCTATCAGTTCGAGGATGAGATCAACGCCGACGCCCTCGGACTGGACAAGCTCAAGGTCCTGGACGAGCAGGGCCGTCCCCACCCGTGGCTTGCCATTCGCTCGCAGGAGGATTTCAACAACGCCGTGCTCCGTCCGCTGTTCCGCTTGATGGGCATTACTACCAATGAGCAACTCGCCGAGCGGCAGCAGGAGGTGAACGATCGCGTTCACGCGATGAGCCTCAAGGACGTCTACGTCAACCAGGGATACCGGTATGACGACAAGCTCAAATCCCACGCCCCCAAACGGGGTAGTGTCGCAATGGCCAACGCCGGGCCGAACACGAACGGCTCGCAGTTCTTCATCAATCTCGCGGATACGCCCTGGCTGACGGGCAAGCACACCGTCTTTGGCGAGGTGGTCAAAGGCATGGACGTCGTGGACCGCATCGGCGAGGTGCCGGTCACCAACATGCATCTACCGACCGATCCCGTGCGGATCATCTCCATTCGCCGTGTGGAGCCGGAGAAAGAGCAGCCCTAAAGACCGCCTCCGTCGGCGCCTCGGCGACTGAAATCGGCGCTGGGCACCTCGCGGACGGCCGGATCGACGTTGAAGTAGTCCTCGCTCTGGAAGCCGAAGACGCTCGCGATGAGGTTGCTCGGGAACGTTTCGCACTTGTTCCGGTAATCGCGGACGTTCCCGTTGAAGAACCGCCGGGCCGCCTGGATGCGGTCCTCCGTATTGACCAGCTCCTTCTGGAGTTCGAGGAAGTTCCGGTCCGCCTTCAGTTGCGGGTAGTTCTCCACGACGAGCATCAGTTTCTGCAAGGCCGCCACCAGTTGGTTCTCGTCGGCCGCCTGCTGTGTCGGGCTGCCGTGGCTGGCCATGCACTGGGCCCGCAGTTGCGTGATGCGATCGAAGACCTCCTTCTCATGTGCGGCATAGCCTTTGACCGTGGCGACGAGGTTGGGCACCAACTCGTACCGGCGCTTCAATTCCGTGTCGATATTGGCCCAGGCGTCGCGAATGTGGTTTCGCAGTGCCACGAGCGTGTTGTAGGTCAACACCACGTACAGGATCGGCAAGAGAACGACTGCCGCAATGATGACGAACGGGACCCACATAATCAACTCCGTGCAAACAGGTACTCGGGCAGCAGGGACCGGACCTGGGTGAGTCTCTGCAGGTTGGGTTCGATCTGTTCGGGTTTCAGTCTCCGGCTGAACGAGATGGCCAGGGCATCGCGTTCGATCTCGATCGTCAGATCGGGATGGGCCAGCAGATACTCGATCATTTTCGCGTTGCAGACGTCGTAGGCGAACTTCTTGTCCTTCGAGCGGACGGAGAAGTTGCGGCTGAACTCGTGCGATTCGAAATCGATGTCGTCGTAGCCGACGGCCTGGGCAATCTTGGAGAGAAAGCCCTCGGGCCCGATCGTCAGTTCCGGGAACGACGCCGGCAGGCGAATGATGAAGAACGAGGAGTAGTGATGATGCGTTTCCTGGTGCCCCTTGGAATCGCTGGAGTGCGTCTCATAGTGATAGTCGAAGACCGTGACGTCTTGGTCGTGGTAGCGGCCCGTCAGAACGTTGAACGCATAGCGATTGGAGCCTTGGCGGAGTCTGTCGAGGAACTCGAAGCGGCGGGCCAGGTCCCGGTCTTTGCCCGGATCGAAGTGCAGACCCAGCCGGGTCGCCAGGGCGAGCATCGCCTCACGGCGTTTCCTGGTGCTGAGGTGGCCTGCGATCGCTCCGACGACGATCAATGCAACCACTGCGACGATGACGACGACTGGCATCATCCCGGTCTCCCACTGTATTTCGCTTTGTCACACGCCGAGGTCTCTCCGGCGGGTCCGGTGCAAATTACCAGATTTGACGACGGATCGGAAGGGGATTTGATTGATCGGCCGCCACAAGACCCGGTAAACTGGTGGTTCCGATTGAGCAAGATGCACGATGTGTGGAAAGGAGTGTCGCCGTCATGCCCAAGACCCAGATCATCGCAACCATCGGTCCGGCCAGCAGCAACTATACGGTCTTGCGCAAGATGTTCGCGGCCGGCCTCGATGTGGTCCGCCTGAATTTCTCCCACGGGACACATGCCCAGCACGGCGAGGTCATCGATCTGGTCCGGCGGCTCAACGCCAAGTACCGACGCCGCATCCGCATCATGCAGGACCTGGAGGGTTTTCGCATCCGGATCGGGCGGTTCCATGGCAGCAAGACCAAGGAATTGAAGAATCAGTCCATCGTCTGGCTGACCAACGATGGGACGGCCTGCGGTCCGAAGACCATCCCGTTCGATTATGTCGGCGACCTGACGAGGATCAGGAAGGGCCAGTTCATCTTCATCGACGACGGTTATCTGATTCTCCGCGTCAAGGAAAGCTCGGCGACCAGCCTGAAGGCCGTCGTGGTCGAAGGAGGCATTCTCAAGGAGCGCAAGGGCATCAACATGCCGGGGGCGAATATCGAGTTCGACGCCATGACGGACAAGGACAAGAGGGACCTGCGGTTCGGCATCGAGCACGGCGTCGATTACGTGGCGCTGTCGTTCGTGCGCGACGCGGCCGACGTTCGCGATGTGGCCGCGATGGTGAAACCCCGCCGGCCGGACTGCGGCATCGTCGCCAAGATCGAGAACCGCCAGGCCATCGACAACATCGACTCCATCATCGACGCCGCCGACGGCATCATGATCGCGCGGGGCGACATGGGTGTGGCGATCCCGATCTACGAGGTCCCCATCGTGCAGAAGCGGATCATCCGCAAGTGCAACGAAGCGGGCAAGTTCGTGATTACCGCCACGCAGATGCTCGAGCACATGACGACGCACAGCCGGCCCACGCGGGCCGAGGTCACCGACGTGGCCAACGCGATCCTGGACGGGACCGACTACGTCATGCTCTCCGGCGAGACCGCCGCAGGGAAGTTCCCATCCGAGTCGGTCGCCATGATGAATGAGATCATCAAGTTCACCGAAAAGGCCAGGAGCTCCCTGCACTGACCGCTGATCTATGGCGGCCCGCTATGGCTCCGGCGCGATGAACACCGCGTCGATGTACTCCCCGTCGATTGCCAGCTCGATCATCTGGCCGTCGACGATCGTGGTGTAGCTCCACGGTCCGACGTTGTTGTCGCCGATTTGGATTTCCGGGCTCGAACTCCACCGCGAGAGATTGCCGTCGGAGCCTTGCAGCGGTTTCGTGCCGGCCACAGCGGTGACGATGCCCACGATGGTGACGACGGTGACGATTGACATCGACAGCAGCACGATCGCAGAGGGCACGAGCGCGGCCGGAGACCACCGTCGCACCGTCCGAGAATCCTGCGGCTCGAAGCCGGACCAGAGTTCGTCCCAGGGCGAAAGCGGCGTCACCACGGACTTGGTGTATGATTGTCGGCTCATGACCGGCTCCTCCATTGCCTGCTATCTAAACCATACACCATTTTTCAGGCGATGGAGGGCCGATTTCGGTCAAAGTGGGCCGGCGAGCCCGCCTATGCTGTGGCGGTCGAGACCGCCTCGAGCCAGGCCTGGGCCATCCGTTGGGCGCCGGCGAGCGTCGGATGGACGCCGTCGCCCGCCCAGTAGGCCGGCGGGGTCGTCCGTACGGCTTCATCGAACATCGTCTGGAACGGCACGAATACCGTATTGAAGGCCGTGGCGACTCGCCGGGCTGCCGCCCGATAGCCGTCGAATTCGGGGAACCACTTCTCGTTCACGGCCCCGCAGCGGAGTACGAACGGTTCGCAGACCACGAGCTTCACGCCGGGAAGCTCGCGCTTCGTCCGTTCGAGAAGGGCGCGATAGTCCCGTTCGTAAACCTCGATTGTGCCGTCGTAATGGCCGTCGAGCGTGTGCCAGATGTCGTTGACGCCGATCAGGATGCTGACGACGTTGGGCTTCAGGGCGATGCAGTCCTTGTCCCAGCGTTCGGCGAGCTGGAAGACCTTGTGCCCGCTGATCCCGCGGTTGTAGATGGTCAGTTTCGCCTCGCTGTGATTGGCCAGCAGGGCGGCGGCTGCGAGCAGGGCGTATCCGGTCCCGAACGCCCTGATATCGTTGGCGTGGTCTTCTCTTCTCCTGTCGCGTCCGGCGTCGGTGATGGAGTCGCCCTGGAACAGCACGACGTTGCCGGGCCCGATCAGTCCGCCGCCTTTGCTCGCGCCCAATCTGGCCGTCGAACTGGAGCAACCCGCCGAAGACAACAGCGATGCAGCGGTCAGGGCGGCGGTTGCCGTGGCGGCGTGCCCGAGGAATTCACGCCGAGTAGTGGGGCTCTTCGTCAAACTGGATTCTGCCATGTTCTTTCTCCTTCTCTGTGTGTTCTATCCTGTCCGGCGGTCGTAGGCGCGGTAGAGCAACTCGAGCTCGGCCGTCCTAGCGTCGTAATCCCGCTGGAGTTCGCCGATGTGGTCGGGGTTCCTGTAGATCTCCGCGTCGCCGAACCGCTCCTTCATCTGTTCGATTTCATGCTCCAGTTCGAGGATCATCTCCTCGATCTGTTCGGGGGAATACTTGTTGAACCGTCGTAGCTCTTCGGGCGTTGCCGTCCGGGCCTTGTCGCCGGCGGCAGCGGGTGATCGGCTCTTGCGGGTGCTGTCTTTGTTGGATCGTTTGGCCTGCTGGGCCGCCTCGTTCCGCCGGCGAATCAGCGAGGCATAGACCGAATAGGCGGGCTCTCCGACGACGAACTCGGTCCGTCCCAGACTCCGATGGCCCAGTTCGTCGGTCCCGACGACGAGGAGTCTGTCCACGGATCGGTCGAGGAAATAGCGGTCGTGGCTGACCACGATGATCGTCCCGGCGTATTCGTCGAGCGCCGCCTCGAGCATCTCGCGGCTGGCGATGTCGAGGTGGTTCGTCGGCTCGTCCATGACCAGCACGTCCGGTTCGGTCAGTACGAGCTTGCAGAGCATCAGGCGGTTGCGCTGTCCGCCGCTGAGGTCGCCGCACTGCTTGAACACGTCGTCGCCCGAGAACAGGAACGCCCCCAGACGGCTGCGGACCTGCTCGGCCGACAGATCGGGCCGGACGCTCCGCGCCTCGTCGAGGACGGTCTTGGCCGGGTCGAGAATGTCTCCGTGCTGGTCGAGATAGCCGACCCGCAGGCTGGCGCCCGTGCGAATCGTGCCGGCCGAGGGCTCAATGCGTCCGAGGGCGAGCTTGAGCAGGGTGCTCTTGCCGGTGCCGTTGGGACCGGTGATGCCGAGCCGTTCGCCGTGAAGGATGTCGAACGTCAGGTCCTCGAACAGCGTCAGATCGCCGAATGACTTTCGCAGACCCTCGCACCGCAGGACGATATCGCTGGTGCGGCCTGTCTTGCCGAAGGAGAAGTGGATCGTTTTCTGGTCGGTGGGTTTGTCCAGGAAGTCGGGGTTCTCCTTGAGCAGACGGTTCAGACGTGTCTTACGCCCTCGGGCGGTGCCCCGCATGCCCTCCTGATCCTTGTTGCGGGCGATGAAGTCGAGTGTCTTTTCGACCATCTCGACGCGTTTGGCGTGCTCCCGCTCCTGCTGGAGGCGGACGGTCTCCTTGGTTTGTATATAGGTCCCGTAGCTGCCGTTCCAGACCTCGGCCTTGCGGTTTTCCACCTCGACGATCTTGCAGACGACCTTGTCGAGCAGATAGCGGTCGTGGCTGATGATGATCGCGGCGCCGCGGTAATTGCTCAGAAAGTGCTCCAGCCACTCGGTGGCCTGGAGGTCGAGGTGGTTGGTTGGCTCGTCGAGCAGCAGCAGGTCGGTTTCGAGCATCAGGACCTGGGCCAGCCCGAGCCGAGAGAGTTGCCCGCCGCTCAGCGCCGTGGTCCTGGCGTGGTGCAGTTCGGGCTCGAAGCCCATCGCCGCCAGCGTCGCGTTGATGCGAATCTCGTACTCGTAGCCGCCGGCCAGCTCGAAATCGCGGGTCAGGCGGTCATACTGCGCCATCTTGGCCTGCAGGGCTGAGCTGCTGAGGCTCTCCATTTCCTTGGAAACCTCGTGGATGGTCGCCTGGAGCCGAAGCAGGTGATCGACGCCGGCGTGCATCTCCTCCATGACCGTCCGCTGCCCGCTGAAGGTGGCCTCCTGGGGCAGATAGCCGATGCGCAGGCCCTTCTGGCGGATGACCCGGCCCATGTCGGGCTGCACCGCCCCCGTGATGAGCTTGAGAATTGTGCTCTTGCCTGAGCCGTTGGGACCGACCATGCCGACCTTTTCGCCCGGATGAAATGCCACGGTCAGGTGGTCGAGCACGACCTCCGAGCCAAAGGCTTTGTGTATGTCTTGCAGCGTTACAATGGCCATCAATTACGAATCCACAGGGTCCACGCCGACGTTTCCGGCGTCCCGCACGGCACCAGGAGCAACTCCCAATCCCTTGGCGCCGAACAAAGAGGCCATCTTACCGTCTCAACACCGACGATTCAAGCGCTACGGCCGCGGTACCGCGCGTCGGCCGGGTTCGGGCCATGCCTCGGTGAGATGTTGTTGAAAGAGGCCGACGGGGGTGGTAGAATCCGCCTTCTTTTGTGAACGGCTGAGGATCGTGCATGGAGCAGAAGGCAGACAGATACGTGTTGAACAACGGCATGGTGCTGTTGGGCGAGCCGATGGGCGGGGTCGAGTCGGTGGCGTTCGAGTTCATGTTGCCGGCCGGGGCGGCCCGCATGCCCGAGGGGGCCTGCGGTGCGGCCAACGTCATTTCGGACTGGATTTTCCGAGGGGCCGGCGACCGCGACAACCGGCAATTGGGCGATGCGCTCGACAGTCTGGGCCTGCAGCGATCCGACTCGGTCGGCAGTTCGCATCTTTCCTTCGGCGGGGCTCTGGAATCGAGCAATCTCACAGAGGCCCTGACGTTGCACGCCGACGCCATCTTGCGGGCCCATTTGAGCGATGAGCAGTTCGCACCGGCTCGGCAATTGGCCCTCGAAGGGGTCTTGGCGCTCGATGACGAGCCTCGGCAGAAGGTCATGGTGGAACTGCGAAAGCGATTCTATCCGGCGCCGCTGGGCCGCAGCACGGTGGGGGAGATCGAGGACCTGGAACGACTCCGCCCGGGCCGGACGCGAGAGGTCGCCAAGAGTTGCTTCGACGTCGGCCGAACCATCTTCGCGGTGGCGGGCAAGTACGATTTCGACGCGGTCTGTGGGCAGATGGAGAGCCTGTTTGGCGGTTGCCCAGGTCCTGGATCGGGGGCTGTCGAGATCGGGGCCCGCGCCGGTCGATACACGCATATTCCCAATGAAGGCTCACAGGTCCACATCGGCGTAATGACCGACGTCGTGCCGTTCACCGGCCAGGATTACTATGACATCCGGCTGGCCACGTCGGTTCTGTCGGGCGGGATGAGCGCCAGGCTGTTCACCGAGGTCCGGGAGAAACGCGGTTTGTGTTACGCCATTGGAGCACGCTACCACAGCCTCAAAGACGCCGCCGGGATCATGTGCTACGCCGGGACGACCCCCGACAAGGCCCAGGAGACTCTGGATGTCATCATCGCCGAGTTCCGGCGACTGGCCGAGGGGATCGGCGTCGAGGAACTGGATCGCGCCAAGGTCGGGCTCAAGAGTTCGCTGATCATGCAGAGCGAGTCGTCCGGAAGCCGGGCCGGTGCGATTGGCAGCGACTACTACATGCTGGGCCGGGTCCGGCCTCTGGAAGAGATCAAAGAGAGGATCGACGGCACCACCGTCGACTCGATCGTGGAGGCTCTGAAGCGAAGACCTTTCAACGATTTCACCGTCGTGACCATCGGCCCCAGAGAGGTGCGTGTCGAGTAAGCCTATGCAATTTGAGCGGAAAAAGCTATCGAACGGTCTGGTTCTCATCGGAGAGATCAATCCATCGGCCAAGTCGGCGGCGGTCGGGTTCTTCGTGCGAACGGGCTCGCGTGACGAAACGCCCGAGATCAACGGCGTCTCCCATTTCCTCGAACACATGCTCTTCAAGGGCACCGACGCGCTCAGCGCGCTGGAGGTCAACGAGGCCTTCGATCGGCGGGGGGCCCAGTTCAACGCGTTCACCAGCGAGGAAAACACGGTGTACTATGCGTCGGTCCTGCCCGAGTATCTGGAGGATATCACCGAGTTGTGGGCCGAGCTGATGCGTCCGGCGTTGCGCGACGACGATTTCGACATGGAAAAGAACGTGATCAAAGAAGAGATCGCGATGTACGAGGACGCGCCGACGTTTGATGTGATCGACCGGTGTCGGACGCTGCACTACGGTTCGCATCCCTGCGGCAACAGCGTGCTGGGGACGGTCGCCGGCATCGACGCCCTGACGGCCGATCAGATGCGGCAGTATTTCGCCCGGCGGTACGCGCCGAACAACATCGTCGTCGCCTGTTCCGGCAATTTCGACTGGGGCCGGTTCTGCACGACGGTGGAGGCGCGGTGTGGCCGCTGGCAGCCGCAGACGGTGGATCGGCTGCTGACGGACTTCAAAGGCACGCGGGAGAGCAAGCGGCTGGGCAAGCCCAACCTGAATCGCGAGCACATCTGCCTGGTCCATACCGGCGTCTCGGCGCAGGACGCGAGGCGCTTCGCGGCCTCTCTGCTGTCGTTGGTCGTGGGCGACGACTTCGGCTCTCGTTTCTACTGGGAACTCGTCGATAAGGCGATCGCCGAGGCGGCCTCGATGCACTTCGGGCCGCTCGACGGCACGGGCATCTTCTACAACTACCTGCGATGCAGCCGCGCCGCCGTGCCGCGCGTCACGGACATCGTCACCGGCATCTTCCAGGACCTGCTGCGCGACGGGATTTCCGAGGACGAGCTGACCAAGGCTCGCAATAAGGTTCTCAGCGCGCTGGTCATCAAGAACGAACTGCCGATGGGGCGCCTGGTCGATCTGGGCTTCAACTGGATGTATCTCGGGCAGTATCGCTCCGTCGAAGAGGATGTCGAGGCCATCAAGGCCGTCCGCGTCGAGGAGGTCAACTCGCTGATCCGCGAACTGGACCTGAGCCGGTTCACACAATACTCGCTGGGCCCGGTGTCCGCCTGACGGGCATGAGGGTGCGAATCCCCTGGAGGGTGCGAGCGTCCAATGCACGCAGACTTGATTCGTGACGGCGACCCTGGTACAGTGGCGGCGGCAAGGAGGTGGTTCGAATCGTGAACGAAACCGGCAGGAAGATGAGAAGCAACATGGAAAGAGTGCTTCGTGCGATGGATGTGATTCCTCCGTTTGATGAAGATCGTTTGACAAAGCCGCTTGCGGCAGGTCCGGTTGCAGGGCAGACGTCCAGCCCGCGAATCCAGCCGTGGCGACGCCCCCAGGAACCGATCGCCGCCCGAGAACAGGCGGCCCCGCCGAGTCCCTCCGCAGGGGCCCCCGGCCACATCCCGACTTTGGATCTGGGCGAGAAGATTCTGGCCGAGCAGCGTCGGATGACCGCCCGCAAGAGAAAGGCGCCAAACCGCACGGCGCCCGAAACAGACCGCGCCCAACCGCCTGTTGTCAGCCTCCGAGCCGAACGCGCCGTCGAGCTGTCGGCCCAGGATGCGGCCCAACTGGAACGGCTCGTCGCCGAAATCGTCGCTCGCGATATCGATCGCCTCTGCACCGGTCCGGTGCGGGCCATCGCCTGAGCGGCGCTCGACGGATCGGCCGACGCCAGAGCATGCGATCTCGTGAAAAGCGCACGGTTGCGATGCGGGGGCGTATCTGTACGACGACCCGGACCGGGAGCGGCCCGGCGACGGAATGAACGGTCTTCTCATGCCCGATCTGCATGAATGGGATTTATCGTATTCAGAGGCGCGGCAGGTGCAGACGCGTCTGGCGGGGCAGGTGCGGTTCGAGCGGCTGGAGAAGGAGCCCGAGTTCGTGGCGGGTCTCGACTGCGCGTTTGGCGACGGCGGCAAGCGCGTCTTCGCGGCTGTGGTGGTCCTTCGCCGGGTGGCAGCCTCAACGCCGAAGGCGTTGGGGATGGCGTCCTTCGAGCTGATCGATGTAGCCGACGCCTCGATGGATGTCACGTTTCCCTATGTTCCCGGCCTGCTGTCGTTTCGCGAGGCCCCGGCGTGTCTGGCGGCCGTCGCGAAGCTCGAGCGCGAGCCCGACGTGTTTCTGGTCGATGGGCAGGGCATCGCCCATCCGCGTCGGTTGGGACTGGCGTCGCACCTGGGTTTGTTCCTCGACAGGCCCACCATCGGCTGCGCCAAGAGCCGCCTGATCGGCACGTTCGACGAGCCCGCAGCGGAAAAGGGGTCGCACAGCCCGCTGTATGACGGGGATGAGGTGATCGGGGCCGTCGTCCGCACGCGGACGAAGGTCAAGCCCTTGTTTATTTCGGTGGGACATCGCTGCCGGTTGGATGATGCGATTCGCCTGACCCTGTTCTGTACGACGAAGTACCGCCTCCCCGAGCCGACCCGCCTGGCCCATCAGACCGTCAGCGGATTGAAGCGGTGAAGTGTTTCGATGGCTTCAGTGGCTATCGGGGCCCTGGGGCATGTCCTGGGGGCTGTAGTCGTGCATGAAACAGGCCAGAATAGACAGTCCGACGGCAATCGAGATGGTCACGACGCCGAGCAGCCAATAGCGAGAAGAAAGGTAGACCAGCGCCGCACCGGCCGACAGACCGATCAGCCAACGACCGATCCTGATACGCCGGCGAACGCCGGACACCGCCTGTGCCGATGGCGCGGAATGATCATATGCGCTCTGATGGTCTCTGCTGTCATCTTGTCCGTGTCGGATCGCCAGACACTTCGCCATCTTCGAGACTCCACAGATTGGGATGACAAAAGCGGACCGTTGAGACGTCAAGGTCGGGAGGATACGCCCCCGTGAGTTCCGGTATGAACACCCTTCAACCGTCCACCGATGCCTCTTCCCTGGTGATACTCTCTCCTGCATCCGTGGCAATTCTGCGTGTCTTCCTCCGTGAGCCGACAAGTCATAGTATCGGTGATATGCAACGGCAACTCAAGCAGAAAACAGCGGGAAATCGCGTCCTTTTCACGGCGGCCGACGGAGTTTCACTTCCGGGTCGCTGATCGGCTGTGTCGATTGCGGACGGCGTCGTCCCGTGGTAGAATGCCCACTGCAATCGCATGGGCGTAAGGTCCGTTTTTGGCAACTCTCAGACAGGATGAAAGGTGGATTCTCATGGGTAAGGGCATTCGTTTGGCGTTGGGCCTCCTGATCGTATGGTTCACCGGCACTTCGGTTTTGCAGGCGGGCGAGGCCGATCCCTACATCGGACGCTGGGCCCTGACCATTCCCGGCGGGGGCGCCGGGTGGCTCGGTGTCACGCAGGAGAATGGATACCTCGACGGCAGTATCCTCTGGGGCGGCGGCAGCGTGGTCCCGGTCAGCTACGTATTCGTCGAGGACGGCAAGCTGTACGTACTTCGCCTGCACGAAGTGAAGCGCAAGGACGCCCAGGGCAACGACGCCCGTCCGCAGATGTTGCCCGAAGTACTCGTGGGGAATGTCTATGGCGACCGCATGCAACTGGTGCAGATGCAGCCGCACCGCGACGGGATTGGCATGGATCAGCGTGAATTCCTGGGCCAACGCATTGCTCCCTTGCCGGCCAGGCCCGACCTGTCGAAGGTCAAGTTCGGCGATCCGATCACGCTGTTCAACGGCAGAGACCTCGACGGATGGGAGCTGACCAATCCGCGCCAGACCAACGGCTGGTCGGTCGCCGACGGATTGCTTGTCAACGACCCGGCCCAGCGCCGAGGCGAACGTCATATCTCCTACGGCAACCTGCGCACCAAGGCCGAGTTCGAGGACTTCAACCTGACGTTGGAAGCCAACGTCCCGAAGAACGGCAACAGCGGCATCTACCTGCGAGGCATCTACGAGGTCCAGGTCGCCGACACCTACGGTCGGGGGCTCGATGCACATCACATGGGCGGTGTTTACAGCCGGATCACGCCGCGCGTCAGTGCTGAGAAGCCCGCCGGCCAGTGGCAGACGATGGACATCACGCTCGTGGATCGTCACGTCACCGTCAAGCTCAACGGCACGACGATCATCGACAACGAGCCGCTGCTGGGCTGCACGGGCGGCGCCCTGTGGTCCGACGAGTCTCGTCCCGGCCCGATCTACCTCCAGGGCGACCACACGGCCGTCCAGTACCGCAACATCGTCCTGAGGCCGGTCCGCAAGTAGTCAGCGCGTCTGTGCTCCATTGGACGCATAGGACGAATGGGACCGATGGGCCGGGTCAGCGGCCCATGCGGAGGAGGCGTTCGATGCGCTCGTTCGTCGGCGGGTGGGTCATAAACAGCTTGGCCATATCGCTGCCGGTCAGCGGCGCGACGATGAACATGTTGCTCTGGGCGTCGGGGACGGGCAGCGGGATGCGACGACTCATGGCGTCGAGTTTCTGAAGCGCCTGGGCGAGGCCCCGTCCGTTGCCGGCCAGTTCGGCGCCGAGGCGGTCGGCTTCGAATTCACGGCTGCGGCTGATCGCCATCTGGAGCAGTCCGGCCGCCAGAGGGGCCAGGAGCATCAGGATCAAGGCGACCAGCGGGTTCGATCGCCGTCCACTGCCGCCCCAGAAGACCAGGTAGGTCAGCCACGTCACCGCGCCGGCGATCACGGCGGCAATCGTGCTGATGAGAATGTCTCGGTGCTTGATGTGTGAAAGCTCGTGCGCGATGACACCTTCAAGCTCGTCGCGCGAGAGCGTCTGCCGCAGGCCCTGAGTGACGCAGACGGCGCTGTGGCGCGGGTTGCGCCCGGTGGCAAAGGCGTTGGGCGCCGGCGCCGGGGAAATGTAGACCCTGGGCATGGGCAGACCCGCACGGCCGGCCAGCGTCTGAACGATCTGCCAGAGCGCCGGATCGTCGTCGGGACCGACCTGGACCGCCCGCATTGTCGCCAGGGCGATCTTGTCGCTGAAGAAATAGGCCAGGAGGTTCATGCCCGCCCCGATCACCAGCGCCGGCAGCAACGCCGCCTGGCCGCCGAGCAGATAGCCCACCCCCAAGCACAACCCCATTAGTCCGGACAGCAGCAATGTCGTCTTGAAGTTGTTCCAAAGCCTGTTCATCTATGTCATCCTCGACCAAAATAGTTGATTTCGCATCTCTCCACTGCCTTTACGAACGCCGTCCCGAAACGGTTTGCCCCGGCCGTCCTTCCAGAGCGGTGCAACACGCATGCCAGAGCCGCCACCATGTTCGCAAGTCAAGCTGTGGCAAGTGGATAGTGCCGAATAGACTCCGGCCGGTCCCCGCTCCATCTGCCATCCTGGCAGGGCTCCGGGCGGCAGCCTCAAGCCGGAGCGCAGCAAAGGCTTGGGGATGGAGGACTTTCGAAGGCAGCCCCTATGGCTCGACCGATGGGCCCAAGCGCGCGAAGAATTCGTTCCATACCGATTCGCTCACGGCACCTCTCGGGATGTCGCCCCACACCGCCCGCAAGTATTCCATCGCCGTCCGCAGCTCTCGCTCATCGACGCCTGGCTGGAGGGCGAGGACGTCTGCCAATCATGGTCGGGAAAGACGTGGGTCTCACCGTTGCCGCAATTGGCGAGGAGTGCGATACAGACCAAAGCAAGAAGGCTGCCACGCATTCGTAATCCACGTCGGCCACGCGTTTTGTCATCTTGAGCGGAACGAAGTGCAGTCGAAAGATCCGGCCATAGATTGTGCATCCTTTCAATTCCGGGCCAGATCCCTCGGCTACGCTCGGGATGACAAAGTCGCGATTGGGCCATCTTCTGCAGTCGACGCTCTGTTTCTATCCATTGAGCCTGCCACCCCCGTATGCATGCGATCTGATTCGGCGCAGTTGTTTTCAATCAAGAGTCAATGTCACCACTTTGACGTCGGGGTCGAAGTCGTTGGCGGTGGCGACGATCTTGCCGGTCTTGTCGGCGGCGACGCTGTGGCCGGCGTAGGTCCGGCCGGTCCAGGGACCGTGTGTGATCTGTCCGATCAGGTTCGTCCCGACCACCGGCGCGCCGATGGTCTTTGCGGCGTTCGCGACGACCTCTTCGAGGGCCTTGCCATGTTCGGGCCACGCGTCCTCGACGGCGGCATAGCCGTAGGGGACGATGACGAGCGCAGGACGCAGTTCCATCATGCTCGCCAGGATATCGGCGCTGTGCGTGTCGGCACAGATCAGCAGACCGACTCTGCCGAATTTCGTTTCCGCCACGGTGATGTCACGGCCCGGCGTATAGGCGGGCGTCATCAATCCTGCCAGGATGTTGATCTTGCGGTGTCTGGCCAGGATCTTCCCCTGGCGGTCGATGAGAATGGCGCTGTCGTGCAGATGCTTGCCGTCCTTCTCCGCCAGTCCCGCGCAGAGGAAGACGCCGTACCTGGCCGCCAACTCGCAGAGCCGGTCCGAATCGGCCCCGGGGATCGGATGCGCCCTCTCGTGGGCGTCGGGGTTGACCCAGCCGTAGATCGCCATCTCGGGCAGGCAGACGATCTCGGCCTTACCCGCTGCCGCCTCGGCGACCGCCCGCTCGTCGCGAGCGAGATTGCCTTTGCGATCTCCATCCAGACAGACGGTCTGGCACATGGCGACGCGCACTGTCCCCATCGTGTGCCTCCTACAAAGTGCGTCCTTCGCGATAGCCGGGCTGGATAAACGCGTTGGCCTCAGGGGCATTCGCGACGTTCATGGCCTTCCAGTCGAAGTCGAGCTTCTTGCCCGCACGCAGCGCGACGTTGCCCATCAGCACGAATTCCGTCAGCGGCCCGGCATAGTCGAAATGCGTGGTCGTCCTGGCCTTGCCCCGGCAGGCGTCGAGCCAGTTGCTGTGGTGGCCCGCGACGCGCGGCAGCGTCCTGGGCGGCCGCTTGTAGGCGCGCATCTTCGATTCGGGGATGATGCGGGGCGACCGTCCCCAGCCTTCGCCGAGAATGGAGCCCTTGCTGCCGACGAACAGGATGCCGTGCTCGCCCAGACTGCGGCCGGCTTCCAGTTGGGCCGGACGCGGAGGCATCACACCGCCTTCGTACCACGTGATGCGCACCGGCCCCATGCCGGCGCGGGCGGGGACGTCGAAGTAGATCAGCGAGGCGGCCGGGCACGTCTCCTCCGTCGTGCCGCACGAGCTGGCCTCGACGCTGAACCGCTCGCACGCGTCCAGCTTCAGCGCCCAGAAGGCCGGGTCCAGGTGATGACAGGCGAAATCGCCGATCGTGCCGGAGCCGAACTGCCACCAGGCCCGCCAGCGAACCGGGGCATAGTCGGGATGGTATGGCCGTGCGGGAACCGGTTCGAGCCATCGGTCCCAGTCGAAACCGGCCGGCACCGGCGGTGTTTCTTTCGGACGTTCCTTCAGCGGGGTCCAGCGGTTGGCCCCGGTGCTGGTCCACGAGTGGACTTCACGGACCTCGCCGATCGCGCCGTCCCATATCCACTCGCAGGTTAGACAGATGTCTTCGCTGGAGTGTCCGAAGTTGCCAAGCTGCGTGGCGACGCCGGCCTTGCGGGCGGCCTCGGTGACGACGCGGGTCTCATAAACAGTGCGGCACAGCGGCTTCTCGCAGTAGAGGTGCTTGCCCTTGGCGATCACCGCCAGCGAGATGATGGCGTGCGAGTGGTCGGGCGTCGCGAGCAGGACCGCATCGATGTCTGCCTTGTCGAGCATCTCGTTGTAGTCGCGGTAGGTCGGGCAGGGCTCGCCATACTGCTGTCGCACCAACTCGACGGCCGGCTTGAGCCCGGCGGTGCCGCCGTAATAGAACATGCTGTAGTCGCTCTCGGTGTTGATGTCGCACAGGGCCGTGACACGGGCGGCTGGTTCGTTGAACAACTGCTTCATGTTGACGATGCCCTGGCCGCCAGTGCCGATGATGGCGACGCTGACCTTCTCGCTGGGCGGTGTGTTGCCTGGCCCGCCCAGGACGTGGCGGGGAACCACGGTGAAGGCGGCGACCGTAGCGGCGGCACCCAGCACGTCCCGGCGCGTCATGGATTTCCGTACGTTTTCGGCATCGGTTTTTCGAGCGGTCATGGCGGCTCTCCTCTGCGCATCTGTCAATCCGGACCCGAAGTCTCTTTCCCGCCCGGGCAAACCGCCGGGCAGACCTCTCACAGGATAGCACCTCGTCGGCGGGATTGCGAGTGTTCTGTCGGCGCGCAAGCGGATTGCGATGGACGCCGGCCGCGTCGTGTGAGACAGTGGCAAGGGGGACGCTGTGTCGTGTGGAAGACCCGCGCAGCGGCGGAGGCTATGTGCCGGCGAGCAGGAAGCTCAGTATGATGATGATGCCAACGGTCAGGACCGTCGCCATGATAGCCAGTTCCACTCGGTTCACGGTCATGCCGTCACTCCTTCGCCGATCCTGCCCGTAGCTTGGGGCTCCCATATAAACCATAGGTCACACACCGTCCCGGTCAATTGGGGGAACTACGTATTTTTGCCGCCAGGATCGCGAGGAACGAACGGGTCCGGCTGTGGACAAAAAGAGCCCCCGCAATTTGATGAGGGAGAGGAAGCGAGACTATGCGGGGGCTAAGAGGCAAATCCAATACAGTCGTTATCATAACACCCCATCTTCGCCATTGCCACAAGGAAAATGCTCGGATCGGCGAAATCTTTTTTGGGGTTCAGTCTGCTGGGCGATGGGTGTGTGACTTCAGCCGATTTGGCCGCTGCCGGATGTCATGAGCCCTGTTTCAGGGCACAGGAACGCGGTTTTTTGGGGTGTTGTCCGCCTTTGAGGGGCTTGCTGACGACGTCGGCGTCCGCCGGGCCGACGGACGGATGCGACGGAATTTCTCGCTGGAACGGATTTTTCCATCCACATTCGGGCCTCACGGACGCCATCACAAAGCCAAGGGTTTGCGGATACTTCTACCGGACTTCACTTCCTTGCCGCGCCCTTGGCTGTATTTTTTTTCCGTTGGTCTGCGACTGCCGGCAGGCTACGGCCGCTGCATAGCAGGGTCGGCGCCCCTTGGCGCCGGACGGAGACCCGCGTATTCGGCCGCGACGCCGAGCAGGATACCAAGACTGTAACAGACCAGATCGCTCCATCGGAACCCGAAACCGAGCAGCAGGGCCCCGCCGGTCGTGTGCCGGATCCCATTGAGCCACGGCGCCTGATAGAGTTGGCTGATCTCGACGCCATAGGAGAGGATCGCGGCGCCCAAGGCCAGTCGCAGCGTGCCGGCCCGTGGGAAGAGCACGCCAAGGGTCAGGAAGACCGCCAGGGCCCAAAGCGTATCGCCTGCGTACGTCCGTAGAAGCCAGGGCAGATGGTTCGCGACGGATGAGCGAGACAGCAGACCCGCTGCAACGGTCACAGCGATCGCAGTGACGTAGCGGAGCCGACCTCTTCGCGCGATGCGATCCACGTGCCGACCCTCAGCCAGGTTATCGGTAGTCGGCGCCGTTGAGGCTCCGCACGACGGATGCCAGCCATGCTTCAAGCCGTGTCTTCATGGCCGCTGCCAGTTCGGGGTCTCGTTCGAGAAGGTCATCGCTCTCCTGCGGATCGCGGGCAAGGTTGTACAGCTCGAAGGTGACGCGGTCGTCCTTCTCGATTCGATGCAGCTTCCAGGGCCAGTGGAGCCAGGCGGTGTGGCCGGGGAAGCGGTCTTCCGGATGTTGTTGGGCGATTTTTCCGGCGTCCAGTCGCAGCCGGGACGCATCGTCGACGGTCTTGCCTTCCTTCTGCGCTTGAAGCAGGCTTGCCATCCATTCCTTGCTCGGGGTTCCTACACCGGGTGTGGGATGGTCCCAGAAGCCCATCGGACTCGGCCGCGACGTCATTCGGCCCTCGATCAGAGGGACGAGACTGATTCCGTCCAGCGGTGGCTGGTTGTCCACCGTGACGCCCGCAATCTCCAGCAGGGTGGGATAGATGTCCGATGTGTTGCAGGGGACATCGGTCGTGCGGGGCTTGGGGATCGCCACAGGCCATTCGAGGATCGCCGGGACGCGCAGGCCGCCTTCGTAGATCTGCGCCTTGTGGCCCCGACCGCCGGTGGCGCCGACGCCTGGCAGGCCGCCGTTGTCGCTGCAATACCACAGGATGGTGTTCTGGTGGATGCCAAGGGTGCGCAACTCATTTCGCAGCTTGCCGAAGGCGCGGTCCATGCCGGTGATCTCGCCGTAGAAATGCTGGAGCTTCTCGTCCAGGTCGTCGTAGATCGCACGGTCGGTCTCGGCAGCTTCGTGCGGCAGGTGCGGCGAGCCGAACCACACCACCGCCAGAAACGGCCAGGGCGAGTCGGCGTGTTTGCGGATGAACTCGATGGCGGCGTCGGCCGTGACCATCGAGCTCTCGCCGTGCATCTGAACGGCGGTGCCTTCTCGGCTGAGGATCGGATCGTTGTCGAAGAAGTTCGGCGCCGACAGCCACTCGTCGAACCCGCTGGCGCCAGGGTTGACCGGGCTGCCCTTGACCACCGAGCCGAGGTGCCACTTGCCGAAATGCCCGGTGGTGTAGCCGCCGACGCGGAGCGCCTCGGCGATCGTCACCTCCTGCGGCCGCAGCGAATGGCCCCACTTGAAGCAGCCGAACCGGTTCGGGTGCCGGCCCGTCATCACGCTGCCGCGCGTGGGCGAGCAGACCGGGGCCGCCGCATAGAAGCGGTCGAACCGCAGGGCGGCGCGGGCCATCTCGTCGAAGTTCGGCGTCTTGAGCGTCAGGTGGCCGTTGTAGGCCATATCGCCCCAGCCCTGGTCGTCGGCCATGACCAGCACGATGTTGGGTTTCTTCGGGGCGACATCGGCGAGCGTACGCGGGCCCCTCACGCCGGCCAGGCACAGGCCCGCTCCGGCCGCCTTCAAAAACGCGCGACGGTTCATCTGTTTGCCACCACTCCTTTCGCGATCCCTTCCTTCTCTCCACGTCGGTGCGGCCCGGCCGGCCGCCGCCGGACCCGACCTTCGGCCCGGCCCCCACAGCATACCCTGCCCGGCCCCGGATTTCGACCCTTCTGTCCCGATTCCGACCGGCCCCAGCACGGACAACGGCGAACGGACGGGGCGGAAACGCTGGAATCGAACCCAATTTTATGATATCATCAGTAGTGTGTCGTGGAGTCGATTCCTCATATCTGCATGGAACGGCCTGCTCGCAAAGGTCGCTGCATACGTATGGAGGTGCGGACATGTCGAACAGAGCGTTTCTCATCCTGTTCTCGATGCTCGTTGTGATTGTCGTGTGGTCGCCGTCGGTTCACGCCGATGCGAAAGCGGGGCTGGTGGGGTATTGGCCACTGGACGGCGACGCAGTCGATGCAAGCGGCAACGGCCACCACGGCACGATTGTCGGCGACGTCAAAGCGATTCCAGATCGCTACGGCTTGTCCAATGCGGCCCTGCGCTTTCCGGGAGAGGCGGACGCCTGTGTGGACCTCGGCGACCCGAGCGATTTGCAGATCACCGGCGCGATGACCGTCGCCGCCTGGGTCTTTCTGAACGGGTCCCACCAGAACGACGCGTGCATCATCAGCAAGCGCGGAGGCGGCGACAGCGAAGCATGGGACCTGAGCATCGAGGCCGATGCCGCCGGCGATGGACATATTGCGGTATTTCGGGTGGCGGCGAGTCCCTCGCAGTCCGTCCGTGTCGATGACACCACGCTGTTGCCGACGGATCGTTGGGTTCACATCGTCGGCCTCTATCGGCCGGGCGAGTCCGTCGAGATCTACATCGACGGTCTGATGCGGGCCGAGACCATCGACGGCGTCCCGAACAGCCAGTTCAGCGACAACGGACTGCCCGTTCTGATCGGCTCGGGCTACGACGGCCGCATCGACGAGGTGCGCCTCTACGATCGCGCCGTCACCCAGGTCGAGATCTGGCAGATCATGCGAGCCAACGTCGGTTGCAGCTCGTCGCCCCAGCCGCCGAACGGGGCGACCGGGGTGCCGCGTGACATCACCCTGAGCTGGCGGGAAGGGCCGTTCGCCGTGGCGCACGATGTGTACTTCGGCACCGTCGCCGCCGACGTCAACGACGCCAGCCGGACCAGCCCGAGGGGCGTGCTCGTCGGGCAGGGGCGAAGCCGGGCGGTCTACGTCCCCGACAGCGAACTGGAACTCGGACAGACCTACTACTGGCGGGTCGATGAGGTCAATGCGTTTGACGCCGTCATCTACAAAGGCAACGTCTGGAACTTCACGGTCGAGCCGCATGCCCCCTGGATCGAGAAGGTCGTCGCGACCACCAACGGCGTGTCGAACGACGGCCAGACGCCGGCCAATACCGTCAACGGCTCGGGCCTCAACGAGAACGACGAGCATTCCGTCTCGCCGGCCGACATGTGGTTGGCCGCCCCGAATGGGACCGATCCTCTCTGGATTCAGTACCGGTTCGACGTGGCCTGCAAGCTGCACGAAATGCTCATCTGGAACTACAACGAGCCGTCCGAAGTGGGGCTTGGACTCAAGGACGTCAGCGTCGAGTACTCCACCGACGGCGCCGCGTGGAGCCCCTTGAAGGACGTCCAACTGGCCCAGGCGACGGGCGCGCCGGACTACGTCGCCAACACCGTCGTTGCCCTGGGCGGCATCACGGCCCGATACGTCCGGCTGATCGTCCACAGCAACTGGGGCGCGGCCGATCAATACGGCCTCAGCGAGGTCCGCTTCGGCCAGATTCCCACGCGGGCACGTCATCCCAGACCGGCCGACGGTGAATCCGAGGTCGACGTGGAACTGGTTCTGGGCTGGAGCGCGGGTCGCGAGGTGGCCATGCACGAAGTCCACTTCAGCAACAGCGCGCCGATGGTGGCCACCGGCGCGGCGCTGATTGGTTCGGTCAGCACGAGCGAGTATGCCCTCCGCTCGCTCGAGTTCGGCACGACCTATTACTGGCGGATCGACGAACGCAACGACGCCAGGAGCCCGAGCCTGTGGCAGGGCGCGATCTGGAGCTTCACCACTCGCGAATATGCGGTGATCGATGACTTCGAGAGCTACACGGACGAGTCCGGACGGCGCATCTATCAAATCTGGAGAGACGGATACGACAACAACACCGGCGCGCTCGTCGGATACATGGAGGCCCCCTTTGCCGAGCAGACCATCGTCCACGGCGGCGGCCAGTCGATGCCCTTCACCTACAACAACGGCGACGCGCCGTTCTATTCGGAGGCGGTCCGGCCCATGGCGACCGCGCAGAACTGGATGGAGCACGGGGCCGATGCGCTGCGTCTGTTCGTGCGCGGACATCCGGACAACGATCCCGGCTCGCTCTACGTCGCGATCGAGGACACGATCGGGCGGATCGCGGTCGCAACGCATTCGAATCCGGCCGTCCTCACCTCCGCCACCTGGCAAGAATGGGTCATCCCGTATTCGGCGTTCAGTAGTGTGGGGCTCGCCGGAGTCGACAAAATTTATCTCGGCGTCGGAGACCGGGACAATCCCGCCCCCGGCGGCGCCGGACTGGTTTACATCGACGACATCGGCTTCGGCCACCCCATCGGCGGCACCACCCCCGACCGCCGCTGACCCCGAACCGCACGGCACCCACCCTCAGACGGGCGACGCGCCCCGGCAAGTTGCAGGGGACGCCTGGACAAGAGGGCAAGAGACGTCCGAAAAAGTACTGGACACCTGTAGCCCGCCTCTAAGCCCACAGCCTATGGGCGTGGTTGATTACTTTCCTCCCGCCACCCCGGCCGAGAACCATCGAAAACCGAAACTGGCCCTAACATAGGGAAGAAATGGGCATCTGAGTTTCTTCCGTTTCTGTTTATTCGGTTGCCCAGATTGGCCGATAATTCAGACAGGATGAGATGTTCACGAAAATGCGCGCCTGCGATCTTCGCGTAGCGTCCTCGTGCGCGACCGGGAGGGCGTACTGGGCTGAACGTTGAACTGCATTGGCACGGTGGGTACAATTCTCTGCCCAGAGACCAACGAGGTCACCGAGTTCTGTGAATAGGCAAGTGAGGTTCATTTGTGGCAGAGAAAGATCCGAGCTGGATTATTGCGGAGATTTTTGCGCTTGTCAGGTCGGCGGGGCCTTGGCTGAACAGGCGGTGGGCGTTCTTTGCACCATTCTTTGGGGTGTTCGTTGCGGTCTATCTTAACTATGCGGGTCTGATACCATCGTTACCAGAGAACAAGAGTGGTCTTACCACACAGTGGTGGAAACTCGGTTCCTTCGTGGTACTGCCCACAGCAGCATTCGTTGGCTGGCTTGTCAGTACGCAACTGTACCTCCGAAGTGGTCGTGGAGCAAAGATCGGGCTCGCATACGATGGACCGGTCGTCAATCTCTCTGACTGGAGGAGAACCAAGCAAGTACTGAAAGACCTTTTCGCTGGCGGGAAGATTGGCAAGAGAGTAAGCCTGCGATTTGTTCCGCTGAGAGCAACCCAGGTCAAGGCGGTGGGCCAGAGATACATGGAGCGATATGGCTTCATGATCCTCCTGGTGATTGAAACCCCGCCGTCGAAGAACGGCCAGAAGGTCGCGGATAACTTCAGCTTGGGAATATCTACAAAGACGAACGCCGAGCCCTATCTGAAGGCTTCCTTGCAGAACGCTCTGGCCATCTGGGCCGTGCGAACACGGGCCAAGCCCCCAACGCTCCAGGATTATCGTAGCACGCGAGCCCAGAATCTTTTCGATTTGCTTCTTCTGTTCGTTGCCACACACTATTTCGCCAATGAGAACTACAAGGATGCCAGTACCTTGCTGCGAGTCGTTGACGCCAACTTGGAGAGCCATTTCCGCCCGAATCAGCCACCGCGTATCAACATCCGTGAATTCGATGTTCAATGCTGCACGAGACCATTGTATTTTCCAGTGTCCCAGGTTCCTGATGTCAACGTCCTGGAAGAGCGCATCGTCTTTGCCGAGCGCGCCATGTGCTATTTTGGAGAGTTTGCCGGGGTATATACCACTCTGTCCAGATCGCGATTTCTTCTTGGGGATGTTGAGACTGCGGTCTCACTCACTTCTCGGATCAGACACGAGATTCGGACACTGAAAGAGGCCAACCTTCCTATCGCCAAACCCGTGCTGGTGACTGTCCACCTGAACTATGCTTTTCTTGAGTTCATCCAAGGGCGATGGCAGAATGCCCACAACGGCTATATGGCGATGCTAGGTCTTGAAGAACATAGGAAGGAGAATTGGGCCTCGGTCATCGAATTTATCGACTATGTCAGAAGCTTTGATCATTTTGAGGGGATTCCTTTCCTTCAAGTGTTGTACAGGTCAATAGCAAAGCAGAGCATCCCCGCGACGCTCCGCGCCGAGGCGGAATCGTGGCTTGCTGAAGATGGGTCGCGAAACATGCTGCGAGCTCTGCTGAAGGCCAGCAGCGGGCACAGAACTATGCGAGGACAGACAAAGAACCCTGCGAAGAAGCCGCCGCGCAAGAAACGCAGGTGAACGGCTGCCGGCGATGAACAGCTATTCAGATGTAACGGACTTCATCATGTGGAGAGACACCGGGGCCAGCCATCAGTATTGAGCAAGAAAGCGAGCAATAACCTTCGCCAGAAGTGAGGCGGATGGGCCAATCTTCGTCGCTGACATCTGTGTGGGGACAGCGTCTCGTGCTGGATGAGCTCATGGCGGAGGTCGTGGGATTCGTGGTAGAATAGCACCGTCGTCGGCGAACATGCGTGGTAGTGGGGTCCGCTACTTATTAGACGTTGCGAGATTCTGGTTGCATGGGTGGTTGTCCTCGTTCTGGACGAATTCGGTATTACCGTATTGCCCGTGCCATTGAAACAAGAGGGCTCATGAGGGATCAGGTATAGACCGTGAGCACAACAGGTGAACGATTGAACGCGTGCGTGGTTGCATTCCTGGTTTGCTTCGTGTCAGGCGGGGCGGGAGTGACGGGGGAGGTTCGGACGGGGGCGTTCGAAGCGGTGTTTACGGAGCGATGGCCGCATTCGAGCGTGCGGCATGTGCTGAGGCGGATGCAGCAGGAGTTGCCGACAGGTTCTGCGGCGGGGCTCGACTACCGGATCGACCAAGAGAAGTACTCGGTCTATGTGCCTTCCGACTACAGCGGCGATGCGGCCTATGGGCTTGTCGTATGGGTCAGTTCCGGCGAGAAGGGGGACATGCCCGAAGGGTGGTCCGCCTTGATGGACAAGCACAAGCTCGTCTGGATCGGCGGGCACCGATCGGGCAACGAGCACAACCTGTACGGACGCAGGATGCCCCTGGCGCTCGATGCCGTGTTCAACATGACGAAGAAGTACAACATCGACCCGAACCGCGTCTACGTTTGTGGCGATTCCGGCGGCGGACGCGTCGCCAGCATCCTGGCCATGCACTATGCGGAGGTCTTCAGCGGCGGGGTCTTCATCGTCGGCGCCGAATACTGGGAGCCGGTTCCCGTGACCGGCCGGCCGGGACACATGTGGAAGCCCATGCCCAAGCCGCAATCGAGATACCTCGCCATCGCCCGGAGCCGCGGACGATACGTTCTGCTGACGGGCGACCACGACGCCAACCGCGCGCAGACCTGGGACTTCTACGAAAAGGGCTACAAGAGGAAGTTGCGGCACGTGCTCTACATCCAGGTCCCCAGCATGGGGCACGAGACTCCTCCGGCCCAGTGGTACGAGAAGGCCATCGTCTTCCTCGACACCGCCGCGACAGCAAAGGAAAACGCCGCACCTCAGACCGAGCCGGACTGAGTCACCTGCGGCGCATACCACAAGCCACTATCCCGCTGCCGTACAGGCACGGGGACCATGCGTACAACAACATTCGCCGCCCAGTTACTGCGCTCGGCCGATCAATTGGGGGGCTTTGGTCGGGCCGAAGCTGACGTTGGCTTCGCTGTCGTAGTGGACTTGCTGGCCGGCGAACTTCAGGCGGACGGTGTAGATGTACGGGGTCTCGTAGAAGCACAGCCTGGCGGTGAAGGTGTGGCCTTCGGTCCAGGCGCCGCAGGCGGCGACCGGCTGCTCGGGCAGGGGGCCCCAGGCGGCTCGGCCGTCTCGCCATTGGCCCCGGCCGCAGACGATCCGCCGCTCGGCGCCGTCGATGCGGATGCGCAGAGTCACGGCATCGCCGTCAGTGGCAAGCGTGATCGCTTCGAGCCTCTGGTCGTTGGGTGCGAAGGTATACGTTCTTCCCGACACCTTTGCGGCTGATCCGCTGTCCTTGGGGGTGGGCAGCGACAGGCCTTTGAGCCTGCGTTCGAGCTTCCCGGCGATGGCATTGTCGGCGGCCAGAGGCGCGTCCTTCATCGCCGGCAGGAGCCTGTCCCAGATCAGGTTCATCACCGCCTGCATGTCACGTACGCCGCTGGTGATGGCGACCACCGCGTCCTGCTCGGGCATCACGATGCAGTATTGGCCGAACGCGCCGTCGCCGCGATAGAGGCCGTGACGGCAGCGCCAGAACTGATAGCCATAGCCCTGGTCCCAGTCGCTGTTCGGATTGCTGCCGTTGGAGGTCTGTAGCTTCGTGGCCGCGTCGATCCAACTGGCGGGCACGAGCTGTTTGCCCTGCCAGCGTCCCTTCTGCAAATAGAGCTGGCCGAAGCGGGCGATGTCCCCGGTGCGCACGCTCAAGCCGTAGCCGCCTGTGCTGACGCCCTCCGGACTCATTTCCCAAGTGGGGTTCTCGATGCCCAGCGGCTCGAACAGACGCGGGGTGAGGTAATCGAGAACCGTCTGCCCCGTCGCCTTCTGGACGATGGCCGAGAGCATGTACGTGCCCGAGGTGTTGTAGAGGAAGTGCGTGCCCGGCTTGAACGGCACCGGGTGCGACAGGAACGTCTCAGTCCAGGGCTGGTCGTCGGTGCGCGGCGGCTCGGTCTGATGGCCGGTGGACATGCGGAGCAGGTCGTGGACCCGCATCTCTTGCAGGTTGTTGCTCGGCTCGGCCGGTGCGGCGTCGGGGAAGAACTTCAGAACCGGATCGTCCAGACTCAGCTTGCCCTCGGCGATGGCCAGCCCGACGGCGGTCGAGGTGAAGCTCTTGCTCAGCGAATAGAGCATGTGGGGCGATGCGGCGTTGTACGGCGCCCACCAGCCCTCGGCCACGACGTGCCCGTGTCGCACGAGCACGAAGCCGTGCAGGGCGTCGATATCGGCATCGGCGGCATTGATGAACGCCAGAACGGCCGCCGAGGAGATGCCCTGTGCCTCCGGCGTGCTGCGGGGCAATTCAACCCCAAGGCCCACGGAACCGGTTGCCGCGATTACTGCGATGATGCAAAGAGTCTTCATGCCTGTGTCCTCACGAGAAGCGAAGTAGCGAGATTGAAATGCACGATGAATCATCCGGATGTCACCTGTCTTGCCGCCATCCATGCTTCCACCGACGCCAGTCCGGCTCCACCGCCGGACCCAGCCCCACAGCATACCGCCGAAGCCCGGATATTTCGAGAAGATCTCATGCGCTCCGTGCGCCGGCCCGGCAGGGCAGGCCGCAGAAGATGCGGCCGGATCGCCGGCGATCGGCAAACGCGTGGTTGCCAAGGGGGCTGTCAGGCGTACAATCTATGCCATGGATCGTGTGGGGGGGCGTGGATGACAGGACGCTGGGGGCAGGATCGCAGCCGGACGGGCAAGCGGCAATGAGAGTGTTGATTGTAGAAGACGAAGTTCGCCTGGCGCGCAACATCGCCAAGGCCCTGCAGGAGACGGCCTCCTTCGCGGTGGACATTTCTACCGACGGCGAGGACGGCCAGCACCAGGCCCAGTCCAACCCGTACGATCTGGTTCTCCTCGATCTGATGTTGCCCGGAATTGGCGGTCTGGACATCCTGCAGCATCTGCGACGTCGCGGCAACCGGGTCCCCGTGCTGATCCTCACGGCGCGGGATGCCACCGAGGACGTCATCCGGGGTCTGAATCTGGGCGGCGACGACTATCTGATCAAGCCGTTCGACATGGGCGAACTGATCGCCCGCTGCCAGGCGTTGATTCGGCGCAACTACGATCGTCCCGATCCGGTGGTCTCGGTCGGCCCGCTGTCGGTGGACACCTGCGGCCGTCTGGTCCGCTTGCGGGGCCAGCCGGTCGTACTGCCGGCGATGGAGTATCGGCTGCTGGAATATCTCGTGTTGCGCGCCGGCCAGATCGTGACAAAGGAGGAGATCGTCGAGCATCTGTACGATTTCCATGCCGAGAGATTCTCCAACGTCGTCGAGGTGTACATTTCTTCGCTGCGCAGGAAGCTGGACCCGGGACCTCCACACCGGTTGATTCACACCCTCCGAGGTCAGGGCTATCTGGTGGGAGAGCTGCCGGGATGAGGCCCGTGTCCATCAAGCTGCGTCTGTCTCTTCTGGTGTCGTTGCTGACTGTGACGATCATTGTCATCGTCTCGGTCATCTCCTATGTGGAGCAGGAGGAATCGCTGCTGCGGAATGTCGACGAGATCCTGCGGGTGATGGGTGAGGGGATTGCCGCTGTCCTTGATGACCCCCAAGATGCAGAGACGCGCGACGCCGAGTTGCAGTCGATCCTGGGCGATCCCCGCGCACAGAATCCCGCGTGGTGTCGGATCTGGGTGGACGGTAACGACCGCGATTGGTTCCTCAGCGACCTGACGAACCCAAGCAGCGGCGTTCTCGATCCGCCGTCGCAAAGGCGGCCTGCCGTCGGCCAGACCAGCTTCTTCACAGTGGTTGACCGGACAGATCGGAGCGGGAAGGCTCCGTATCGAGCCCTGTGGATGCGACGCGTCTGGAGGCAGGATGTGGTGAACGTGCTGGTGGGTCGATCGAGCCGGCATGTCTACCACGAACTGCGGGAGTTCTACCGATTGCTGTTGATCGTCGGTGGCGGTCTGACGCTGCTTGCCTTTCTGGCGGCGCCCCTGTTGGTCTCCTGGGGGCTCAGGCCGGTTGCGCAGGCCGGCGCCCAACTCGAGGCGATCACACACAGGAGTCTGGGCCGTCAGCGGCAGCGGTCGGAGATTGCCCTGGAATTGAAGCCGTTCATGGCGGCCCTCGACGATATGCTGGGTCGTCTGGACCGGGCGATGCAGCAGCAGGGGCAGTTCATTGCCGATGCCGCACACGAATTGCGAACCCCTGTGGCCGTTCTGAAGAGCGCGCTGCAGACGACCAACCTCCAGCGGCGGACGGCCGCCGAGTACAAAGCCGGCATCGAGGAGGCCCTGCTGGACGTCGAGCGTCTGGAGCGTCTGGTCGAGCAGCTTCTTTCGCTGGCGCGGCTGGAACGGCCGGATCGATTACGCCGGTCGGTTCGTTTGCGTCTGGATGCCTTGTTGGCGGAGATGGTCGAGGTCTACGATGCGCGGGCGGCACGCCAAAATGGCCGCGTGG
>ENA-UOUL01001378-UOUL01001378.1-bioreactor-metagenome-genome-assembly--contig:-NODE-1378-length-34356-cov-51.587736_pt1 | contig 34356 bp, 30 predicted proteins | sample MGYA00249838_ERZ747220 | MGnify/ENA primary metagenome ERZ747220 (study PRJEB28778, sample SAMN05720191) | bioreactor metagenome | isolation source: Anaerobic biogas reactor | place: USA:Washington... | reverse complement strand
CGAGCCGCCACCCCCCGTGGCGATATCCCCACGGTCCAGTGCACGGCTTCCCACCGGTTGCACCCCGGATACGGCTGTTCCCCTGATATACGCCCGGGCACTGCCCCCACCCGGCGGGGCGGGGGAGGAGCGCCGAAGGCGCGGGCGGGGTGGGGGTGCCGGCAGAAGCGTATGGTTTCCCTGCGGAGGCGCGGGTGGGGTGGGGGAGGCCGGCGAGAAGTAAGATGGTTGGAGCGTTAGAGACAGGGGAGGGGGAACGAGTTCCCCCTCCCCGCGAGCCGCCACCCCCCGTGGCGATATCCCCACGGTCCAGTGCACGGCTTCCCACCGGTTGCACCCCGGATACGGCTGCTCCCCTGATATACGCCCGGGCACTGCCCCCACCCGGCGGGGCGGGGGATGCCGGCGAGGTATCCGGATATCCCCTGCCGCAGGCGCGGGCGGGGTGGGGAGCCGGAGAGAAGCGCCTGGAGGTTCCCGGCAGGGAGGCGCCGGCGAGTGGTATCCGCATCGCCTCGTCCCGGTGCGATAGCAGTCCGCTGCGCTCCACGCGAGGCCGCACCACCTCGCGTTGATTCCCCGCTCTCCTTGCCGGCGCAAGGGAGAAGATTTTGTATCGCCGCAACCAACAGTAGACATACTATGGGGAGCGGAACAGTTGTGGGGAACCGCGTCTTTATCGCAGAGAACGCAACCGTCATCGGGGATGTGACGCTCGCCGACGACGTGAACATCTGGTTCGGGGCCGTTGTCCGGGCCGACCGGGATACGATCACGGTGGGTTCGGGCTCGAACATCCAGGACAACGCCGTCGTCCACACCACGATAGGGTTCCCGGTCGATATCGGGTCGGACGTCTCGGTCGGCCATGGCGCCATCCTGCACGGCTGCATCATCCATGACCGGGTGCTCGTCGGGATGGGCGCCATCGTCCTGAACGGCGCGGTGGTGGGGGAAGGCTCCATCATCGGCGCCGGCAGCGTGGTGACCGAGGGAAAGGAGGTCCCGGCGAATTCGCTGGTCCTCGGGGTCCCCGGCAAGGTGGTCAGAGAGACGACGCCCGAGCAGCGGGACGGTATCACCCGTAACGCACGCGAATACGTCAAACTCGCAGGGAGGTACCGTCGTGGCTGATGTCGTCGTCATCGGCGCCGGGGTCGCCGGCATCCAGGCGGCGCTCGACCTTGCCGACCACAATATCCACGTCCACCTCGTCGAGCGCGAACCGACCATCGGCGGGCATATGGCCCAGCTCGACAAGACGTTCCCCACGAACGACTGCTCGATGTGCATCCTCTCTCCAAAGATGGTGGATGTGGCCCGGCACCCGAACGTCACGATCCACACCTGCTCCGAGGTCGAGGGGATCGAGGGCGAGGTCGGAAACTTCCGTGTCCGGGTCAGGAAGCATCCCCGCTACATCATAGAGAGCGAGTGCAACGGCTGCGGGGACTGCATCCAGATCTGCCCGGTCGAGGTCTACAACCGGTTCGATGCCGGCATCGGCGTCCGGAAGGCGATCTACAAACCCCACGCCCAGGCTGTCCCCGACATCGTCATCAAAGATAAGGACCACTGCATCGAGTGCGGCCTCTGCTACGATGTCTGCGGGAGGGAAGCGATCCTCCACGAGGACGAGGAGCGGGTCGTCGATATCGAGGCGGCGAGCATCGTCGTTGCGACCGGTTATGCGACGTTTGATGCCGGGAAGAAGGCCCAGCTCCGCTACCTCCTCATCCCCGACGTCATCACGAGCCTTGAGTTCGAGCGGATGATCAACGCGAGCGGCCCGACGGGCGGCCGCTTAAAAAGGCTCTCGAACGGCAACGTCCCCCGGAGCATAGCGTTCGTCCAGTGTGTCGGCTCCCGCGACATCTCCGCCGGCCGCCCCTACTGCTCGGGAGTCTGCTGCATGTACGCGATGAAGAATGCCATGCTCATCCGCGAGAAGAACCCGGAGATCGAGGTGACCGTCTTCTACAACGACATCCGGGCATACGGCAAGGGCTACGAGGAGTACTACGAGCGGGCGAAGGACCTCGGGGTCCGGTTCATCCGCGGGTTCCCGGGCGAGGTGCTCGAGGGGAACGACTGCCTGATGATGACCGCGGAGAACACCGAGACCGGTGAAGTGGAGACGGTTCACCCCGACCTCGTGGTGCTCTCCGTCGGGCTTGAGCCTGCCCGGGGAGCGGAAGAGGTCGCCCGGATGCTCGGCATACCGCAGGACGAGTCCGGGTTCTTCGAGGTTGCCGACCAGAAACTTGGCCCCGTGCTCACGGTGAGACCCGGGATCTACGTGGCGGGGACGGCCACCGCGCCGCGGGATATACCCGACTCCGTCGCCATGGGCGAGGCGGCAGCGATGCGGGCCTACCTCGACACGGTCAGGGCGGGATGAATATGCTGGAGTTGGACGACCTCTGCACCATCGCGTGGGAGGAGGAGACCGGAAGCATCATATACATCGACCAGACCCTCCTCCCCGGCAGGTGCGAGCAGATGCGGTGCACCACCGTTGAAGACCTCGCCAGGGCGATCCGGCGACTCGAGATCCGGGGAGCCCCGGCGCTCGGCATCGCCGGTGCGATGGGGGTGGCCCTCGCGGCCGCCCGGAGCACCGAGAGGAGCCTGGACCGGTTCCTCGCGGATGTCGGCCGGGCCGCCGACCTCCTCAGGGGCACACGCCCGACCGCGGTCAACCTCGCCTGGGGGATCGACCGCGTGATAAGGAGGATCGCGGTGGCTGCATCGGTCGACGAGGCGAAGACCGTTGCCGCCGCCGAGGCAAAGGCCGTTGCCGATGAGGACGAACTGGTCTGCCGGAGGCTCGGTGCGTTCGGCGAGGGCCTCTTACCCGACGACTGCACGGTCCTCACCCACTGCAACGCGGGCGCTCTCGCCTGCCGGTGCTGGGGGACGGCCCTCGGTGTGATCCGGTCGGCGGTCGCGGCCGGGAAGAACGTGCGGGTGATCGCCTGCGAGACCCGGCCGCTGAACCAGGGCTCCCGGCTCACCTGCTGGGAGCTCCTCCGCGATGGTATCGACGTGACCCTCATCCCCGACTCGTCGGCCGCATACCTGATGCGGAAGGGCAGGGTCGACCTCGTCATCGTCGGTGCGGACAGGATCACGCGGGACGCGGTCTTCAACAAGGTTGGAACCTACATGCATGCCGTCACCGCCCGCCACCACGGGATACCGTTCTACGTTGCGGCGCCCCTCTCCACGTTCGACCTCTCGCGGGTGGAGAGCGAGATCGTCGTCGAGGAGCGGGACCGCTCCGAACTCGCGTGCTCGGGGGACCGGCAACTTGCGCCCGACGGGGTGAACGTGCTCAACTACGCCTTCGATGCCACCCCGCTCGACCTCGTCGACGCGATCGTCACCGAGATCGGGGTGCTCCGGCCGCCGTATGCCGAATCGTTCCGGCTTGCCGGGAGGAGGGAGGGAAGCCGGCCATGAGCATTCTCGACTCCGGGGCCTGGGTCGGTCTGATGACCCTCATCGGGGAGATTACGTTCTTCCTCATCCTCGGCATGGTGCTTGCGGCGGTCGCTCTCGCTATCATCGCCACCGCCTCGATCACCCGGGGGAAGTTCTACCTCCCCCGGATCCTTATACCCGGCATGGTCCTTCTCGAGGGGCTCGTGAAGGCGATCTGCAAACTTCTCGGCCTGGATGACAAGGACCTCATCACGTTCTTCATAACCCTTCGGAACACCATGAACACAAAGGCCTTCGCCGGGACGCCGGTGGAACAGCGGGCGGTCTTTCTGCCCCAGTGCCTGCGGTCGGCGGAGTGTCCCGCTCACCTGACGCCGGAAGGCCTCAAATGCAGGCACTGCGGCCGCTGCACGGTCGGAGAGAATGTAGCGTGGCTGGAAGGGATCGGGTATCGCGTCTTCATCGTCCCGGGTTCGACGTTCATCAAACGGATGGTCAAGAAGTATCGCCCGAAGGCGATCATCGGCGTCGGCTGCCTCATGGAGGTGAAGGATGGGATCGATATGTCCGACCGGATAGGGATCACCGCCATCGGCGTCGTGAACTTCAAGGATGGCTGCGTGGAGACGGTTGCCGACTGGGCCGGTGTGCGGGATGCCGCCCTGCTCGGTATCGAACCCCCATCAGGTGCCGTAGACTTTCACGGCCCTGCCGAATAACCGCTCGCTCGTGACCTTGCCGTAGACGTATATCGTCTCGGCGCTGTTGACGTCGCCGACCCTGACGCCGGGCCGTATGATGATGTTCCCGCCCGCCCGGATGGAGTGGAGGCAGGCGTTATCGCATACGGTGGCGTCTTTCTGGATTCGGAGCGGCCCTTTGATCTTCGCGTCATGACCGATGACGATACTCTCCGCCTCGACGTAGCCGCCTACCGTGGAGTAGGGTCCGAGTTCGAGGCAACCGGCAACGACCATGTTGCCCCAGATATGCGTCTCCGGGGGGGCGATGAAGTTCCCGTCTATCTTTACGTTTCCGTCAAAAAAGGAACCTCTCGGCGCTATGTAGGTGTTCCCATGCCGGTAAACTTTCATCGGTACTAACTCTGCCCCGGAATACATAAAATGATCAGTGGGATTTTCCGGTGCATCGTGGGGCGATATGGATAAATCTCGCCAGCCTATGTCACCGCAGCAACCGCAAAGACCGCGAGCGCTGCAAACATACCGGCCCGCAGGATCGATGTCGCCCTGGACTCCCTGACACAGTCCGGCGTCGTGCACCTGACCCCCCGGGCAGCCCCGGCGAGTATGATGATATCGACGACCGCGATGGCGGCAAGGTAGAAGGGGCCCCACCAGTCGCCGGAGGGGAGGAGGCTTGCCAGCACGGCGCCGCAGGCGCAGGCGAACGCGAAGAGCCCCGTCCGCCGGATCCCGACGATCATGGGGAGGGTGCGTGCGCCCCCCGCGGCATCCCCATCCACGTCTTCCGCATCTTTGAGGATCTCCCGGGCAAGGGTTGCAAGAAACGCGATCGCCGCCAGAGATATATTCTGAATGAGTCCCTCGATGCCCGCAAAGGCACCGCCGAAGAGGAAGACGCTTGCCGTCAGGTAGGCGACGGCCACGTTGCCGATGCCCGGTGTCCGTTTCAGCCAGGCGGCGTACAGGATCAGGATCAGGGCGTTTGCCAGGGCGATCAGAAGGCAGAGCGCCGTCGTCAGGGTGGCGAGGGCGATGCCCCCGGCAAAGAGCGCTACCGCGTAGATCTTTGCGCCGGAAAGGCTGATCGCCCCGGAGGGTATCGGCCGGTCGGGACGGTTGATGCGATCGATATCGATGTCGTAGACATCGTTGATCACGTTCCCCGCGGCGGTGATGAGCGCGACGACCGCGGCAAGCAGGAGGGAGGGCAGGATGAGGGTTCCCGTGGCGACGAGGTAGCCGATGAGGGCGGTAAAACCGGCAACGACGGCGTTGTGCGGGCGGGTAATCCTGACGAAGGCAGAGACGCTCATGCTCAACGGATCAGGTTCTCGGGCGGAAGATAAATAACCAAATGGTCTCTTTCGGAGAAACGACGGGCTTGGGGGGATTCGGACCCCCGACATTCAGCTTAGGAGGCTGACGCCATATCCTGGCTAGGCCACAAGCCCATACACCGGAGTACCAGTGTTTCTCACAAGAAGGTATAAGGATATCGAGCATCCACCTTTTCCAGAAGTATGGATCTCGTTGAGGTTACGGAGGGAAGAACCCGGTTCTCTGTGCCGGAGCAGGATCCTCACCTCCAGTTCCCGCCGGGGAGCGGTCCGGTCTTTTATAACGCGCGTATGGAGATGAACCGGGATGCCACCGTCCTCCTGCTCTCCGTCCTGAGGCCGGAGAATTACCTCGACGCCATGGGGGCGTCCGGGGCCCGGGGGCTCCGGGTGGCCTGTGAGGTTGGTATTCCGGTGACGATCAACGACAGGAGCCAGCGGGCGGTCGACCTTGCCCGGCAGAACATCGAGGCCCTGGGCCTTGTCGCCGATGTCACCCGGCGCGACGCAAACGCGCTGATGAGCGAACGAAAGTTCGATGCCGTCGACCTCGACCCCTTCGGAACCCCGGCGCCGTTCGTCGACTCTGCAGCCCGGAGCGCCGAAAGATACCTCTTCGTCACCGCCACCGACACCGCGCCGCTCTGCGGGGCGCACCTGAAAGCCGGCATGCGCCGATACTTCTCCCGGCCGCGGAACACCGAGTACCACGCCGAAGTCGGCCTCCGGACGCTTCTCGGGTTTGTCGTGCGCGAGGTGATCAAGTACGACCGCGGGGTGGAACCGCTCTTCTGCTACGCGCACGAGCATTTCCATCGCCTGCACCTCAGGCTCCGGGAAGGGGCGGCGGCGGCCGACCGGTCGCTTGCACGGATCGGCTACGTGATGCAGTGCCCCCGCTGCCTCTACCGGACGGAACAGACCGGTATGCTCCCCGAACCGGAGGGGTGCGCGCTCTGCGGTGCGGACCTCGTGCCGGTCGGCCCCCTCTGGACGGGGAGGATCAACGACGATGGGACGCTTGCCGCGATGCAGGAGGCACTTGCCCGCGTCACGGTCGGGACCGGGCCACGGATCGCTCGGCTGCTCGCTACCTGCCGGCAGGAGCTGGATACGTCGAGCCACTACGACTACCACGTCATAGCAAAATCGCTCCGGGTCTCGCCCGGCGGTATCGGGGCGGTCGTCGACCGCCTCGCGGCCCTCGGGTACCGGGCGAGCCGCGCGCACTACTCGGGAACGGCCATAAAGACCGATGCTCCGCTTCCCGTCCTGGAGAGTGTGATCAGCGGCGGGTGACGATGGAGAGGACGTCTCCATCCGCGAGCTGGTGGGTGATCCCGACGCGCTGCGCGTCGTGCTTTGCCGACCGGCCCCAGACTTTTGCGTACCGGAACTTGTCCGCGAACTCCCGGTGGAGGCGGTTGCAGACATCCTCGACCGTCGCCGGGCTCCGGATGATCAGCGGTTCGTCCATATCCGCCGGGCCGCCGACCGGCTTCAGGTAGACCCGCATGAATCCCAGGTCATCGAATATGGCGTCTTTTAAGTCCTCGATGCGGTAGCCGCTGTGTGCCGATACCATGATGGGGGGTTCGCCGAACCGTTCGGTCAGTTCTTCCTCGATCTCCGCCCGCGTCTTCCCGTCCACAAGGTCGACCTTGTTGACCGCGATGAACGCGGGGACGTAGACCCGGTTGCCGATCATCGCGTCGATGAAGTCGTCCTGCGTGGCACCGTCGCGGACCAGGACGTCGGCGTTGACGATCTTGTTCTCCGCGAGGATCGAGCGGACCTCTTCGAGATCGAGATCGACGGCGCCGACGGTGTTCAACCGGACACCGCCGTTCCCCGTCTTTCTTATGGTGATATCGGGTCTCTGCCGGTTGATCCGGATGCCGGCATCGTAGAGCTCGCGGAGAAGGACGTCCGTGTGCTGCTCGTTGAAGACGTCGACCAGGACGAGGATCAGGTCGGCGCTCCGCACCACGGCGATGACCTCTTTTCCGCGCCCTTTGCCCATGGCGGCGCCGGCGATGAGGCCGGGAATGTCCAGGACCTGGATCTTTGCGCCCCGGTGCTCCATCGCGCCGGGGATGACGGAGACGGTCGTGAAGGCGTAATCCGCCGTCTCGCTGAGATCGAAGCCGGTGAGCCTGTTGAGCAGCGTACTCTTTCCGACGGATGGGAAACCGACCAGGACGACGGTGGCGTCCCCCGACTTCTTCACGGAGTAACCCTCGCCGCCCCCGGAGGAGGCCATGGCCCGGGCTACCGCCTCATCGCGAATCTTCGCGAGTTTCGCCTTGAGGCGACCGATGTGCTTGGAGGTCGCCTTGTTGTACGGGGTATTCTTGATCTCGTCTTCAAGTTCCCGTATCTGCTCTTCGACGCTGCTCATTACTGCCGGTATAGGTACGCCGGGCAGCTACTTATTGATGTCTGTGATGGAGAACGTGGATTGATGGAGGAATCCCGGCCCGGATAGGGCTCCGATTACAGGGTTGCCGGCAGGGGTGAAAGGAGGGGGGTACGCGACATTTTTAAATAGTAGCGTATCAGATAATGTAGAGCACATTGGTGCAATGCGCTGCTATAGTGTAGACCGGCCAATCATGAGGGACTCTCACTCCCTCGACTGGGGTTCGAATCCCCATAGCAGCATTCTGTTTTTCGGGTTCAAACCTGACAGCGAGCGGTTTTATGCCTCCCCTGCACGTGAACGTTCAACAGTACCAACGGCCGGAGGGATAGAGGAGGGAGTACAAGGCGGATGCCTGCCGGTAATGGGCACGGCAGGGAGAGATCTCCTGACCCCTTCACCGGAACACCGCCATAAGCCGGGACCGCAGCCGATCGACGAGCCCTGATTCGCACCGGACGGCGATGCCCGTCTCGTCTCCGGCAGCCTCTCTCCAGAACTTCGTGACAAGTGCGCGTGCTTCGGTCTCCGGCATCGACCTGCTCAGCGTATCAACCTTCGGGCAGAGCGTGCTCATCTTGAGGGTAATTGTACATTTCCTGTCTCTCCCATCGATCCGCGCCATCCTGTAGGGATAGAGCCGGCAGTCGATCGGTCGGCTCGAATAGACGGCGCAACCACCACGATCCCAGTGCGGACAGGCTGCACCGTCTCTTGGCGTTACGGTGTAGATGCCGTTGGACTGTTGTACGAGAAGGTTTTCCTCGCAGTCTCTAAAGTGCGCCTCGTACTCGCTCCTCGTCAACATAAGACCGGTCAATCGCGTACAACAGTGTTGATCCGTGCTGCATGTGTCGCACAGATTATCCATCACGCTTCCCATCCCCTGACCTCCTGACACCTGCCCGGTGTCGGGGATCCCTTATGTATGTATGGTGCTGCTAACGTGGAGCGTCCTTGAGACCCTGCTCCTCGAATGAAAGATCCTTCGTCTGGGCACGCGGAGGTCCATGACGCCCCTGAAGAAGCCCGGTGGAGCGGGCGGCGTACCTCCCGCCCCTACCCCGCCCTCCAGCAGCATATCGCCCCATAGTCGCACCGCGAGCAGAACGGCCCCGGCTTTGCCGGGAACTCCCCGCCGTTGATCCCCTGGATGTAACTCCGGGCCGTCGCTCTCGCGGTATCAGGCCCGGGCACATCGGCGCCGACCACCGATGAGTCCTGCAGGAACGCAAGCGACGCCGGGTCCACCTTCCTGCCGCAGGCCTGGAGGCCGAGCGCGTAGAGCCGGACCTGCAGTGCGGTTTCGTCCGGCGCGGCGGCCTTACCGGGTGGCTTGTTGTCCCGCACCTTGAGCCCGTCGCGTAGCCGCCCATGCGGCGCATATCCCGGAGCCCGGCGTCTCCTCGCACCCGACACAGGTAAAACAGCGGCAGGACCCTCCCGTCCTCCCGGAGAGCCGGAAAAATTAGATCTCGGGAACCAGGTAACTCTCCCCGGCAACCGAATAGTCGCGGGGCGGGTTGCCGTCCTTCAGGCTCCGGGCAAACGATTCGCCCCCCCGGATGAGCCTCTCCGAGACGTACTTGCCGAGGAGCCGCACCGGCAAGCTGCCGGTGTAGACGGCATCCTTGATGCCCCGGGCCAGGTGCACATCGTGCTCGATGCAGGAACCGAGGAGTGCCCAGTGTGCAGAGGTCATCTTATCCGCCGTAAAAGAATCCTCCAGCGAGAGGCGGGAGCCCCCCATGGCAACGAAGTTCATGGGGACCAGGAATACACGGAGACCTCTGAGTTCCTCCACCAGGTCCCGGGTCAGCAGGACATCCTCTTCCGTCTCTCCCGGCAGACCGACCACCATGGTGCAGGCGAGCACCCAGCCGGCGTCGCTGAGGTGAGAGATGCTCTCCACGACGATATCGTGCCACGTCCCGGGTTTTGACGGCAAGCATTTTCCCCCCATATGCTGCTCCATCAGGCGGGGGCTCCCCGTCTCGATGCCGGTCTGAGAGCCGATCCAGATCGCCTTCGGCAACGAAAGGGCCTTCTCCGAGACCTGATCCACCAGGTCGGGGTGGTGATAGGCGGTGGCAAGCGCGATGTGGCTGCAGGCAAGCGTCTCCACTCCCTCGATAGCCGTCACCCGGTCCACGAGCCGGAGCACTTTCTCCGGTTCCGCCGCGATCCCCTTCGAACCGTATCGCAGCACGTCCTCGGAGTGAAGGAGCGCTGTGGTGCTTCCGGCCCGCACGTTCACCTCGATGTCGCGGGCGATATGATCGAGGGATTTATGCACCACCTTCAGACCTCCCGGCGTGCAGAAGGCGCAGCCCCTCCCGCATCCCCGCGAGATCTCCACCAGGCCGTGGATGGTCGGCCGCAGGATGTTCGGTATATCCTCGGCCGGAACCTCTTCTCCCTCGATGATGCGGGGAACCTCCTCGCCATCCAGGATCTGCCGGCAGACGCGAGGCATCGAGACCTCCCCCATCCCCTGGTGGATGTGGTCGATATGCAGTTTCTCCATGACCGCAGGGTCCGAGACCTGCCAGGCGCCTTTGCCCCCGACGATGGTCGTCAGGTCGGAGAGGAGGGGATTTTTCACGAGCTCCAGGAACTTGATGCGGTTGTATGGCGGACCTGTCCGGGCGATATCCACGAATGTCGATGTCGGCGGGTTGATCCCCAGGGGATCGTGCACCCCGATCGCCACGATCCGTGTCTCATCGCCGATCATACTCTTGAAGTCCAGGGGATGGACCACGGCAACCTCTTCTTCTGAAAAACCGTCGCGAATGAGCGACGCTTCGACAGTCCGCAGCCCCAGGTCCGCATAGACCGCTCTCCCGTCTCTTCGCATCACCGGCGGGGCAAACGCAAGGAAAAAAAGCCAGTCAGGCAGAATGCCCTGGGGGGCGCAGGTAGAGAAGCCGAGGAACATCCCGCCCCGGTAGGTGCTCATCATCGTCTCGTCGGTCGTGAGAATAATTGCCGGAGATCGTCCCATTAAAACCACCCTCTGGCCGGAGTGAACCAAAATTACATTTATATTTATCTTGAAATATGTCGCACTCCGCATGAATCCGGTCCATCGCCCGGAGCGGAGAAGGTGCCGGGTATCCCTTCCTGTCACAGAAAAAACGCCGGAGATGGACGCACCCCGATGCCCGGGTGCTGAGGTGCCGGTCATCGCTCTGCCGGGCAGATACTCCGCGAAAGCTTCGGGGATCTCTAAGGTCACATCATTCGAGGCCGGGCGCCAGGGTAGCAGAGCACCGGGGCCCGTGGCGCCCGGAGACCGGGCCATGATGTCGGCAACAGCTCACTACGGTATGAGGATCCGGTGCCGGAAGGTCTTAAGTCGATGCAGGTTATCGGGCTATCATGCCCGGCAGAGGATCGGCGAGCACTGCTCGTAGAACACAACACTCCATCGGAGTGTTCTTGAGTCGTATAGCTCCCGCAGTCATACTCTTCTTCCTTGCTCCGTTCGTTGCCGAATTCCTGCTCGGCAACCTCCCCATCACCATGCTCTCCTCCCTTATCGTTCTGGCGCCTATGTACGGCGGCGGCGCACTCCTGATCAGGGAGGTTGCCCGGCGGACCAACAGGGGTTGGCCGGGCATGATCGTGCTTGCTCTTGCCTACGGCGTCCTGGAGGAGGGCATCACCACCCAGTCGCTCTTCAACCCGAACTACCTCAACGCGCACCTTCTCGATTACGGCTTTCTGCCGTCGCTCGGGATCGCCATCCCGTGGACGATATTCGTCCTCACCATCCACACCGTCTGGAGCATCAGCGTGCCGATAGCACTCGTCGAGGTTCTGTTCTCGAAACGCCGGACCACCCCCTGGCTCGGCCGACCGGGACTTGCACTCACCTGCATCCTCTTTGCGATAGGCATCATCGCCACAACGGCGATCACCCTGAGCACCGATGCCTTCATAGCCCCTGTGCCCCAGCTGGCAGGCGCCGTGATAGCCATCATCATCCTCATCATCATCGCATTCAGCCTGAAACCGGACGAGCCTTTCGATACCGATACGCACCCGGCGCCGAATGCCCGGTCGGTCGGTGTGTTCGCACTGATAGCCAGCTCGATATTCATGTTGATACCGCATCCTCCTGCCTGGTGGATACCGGTGGTCCTCTACGTCATCCTGGGTATCGTCGTGTTCATCGTTATCCGGTCGTGGTCCCGGCGTCGGGGATGGGGCGATTGGCACCGGCTGGCGCTCGCCGGTGGGGCGCTCCTCACCTATGCCTGGCACGGGTTCCCTCAACCTTCTGTTTTCCTGGGCAATTCCACCGTCGATCTCATCGGCAACGCCATATTCGCCGCAGCGGCAGTCATCCTTATCCTTATCGCAGCACGGAGGCTGCAGCAGGCGGGTAGCGCCCCCCTTCCCGCATAACCGCCGGGTATATGGTTGCCCGGGTCGCCGGCGCTATCTCCACCCGGCGAGGGGCAACCACCATCTCCTCACTTTCCGGTGTCCCGGAACTTTACGAAGCACCGTGGCCGCTCTGGAGGATGTTGCCGCCGGCCTTACTCCGATCCAACCCGGTACTGCCCCTTCGGCACAGCGATCTCGAACCGTGCACCCCTGCCCGCCTCCCCGGTCTCCCGGATCGCGATGCCGGTGATATCAAGGATCTCCCGCGACAGAGAGAGTCCAAAACCGGTGTTCTTCCCGAACCCCCGGTCAAAGATCCGCTCCTTGAGACCCGGCGCGATGCCGTCGCCATCATCCTCACAGGTAACGATGCATGCCTCATCGCGAATAGTGGCCGCGAACCGGACGGTGGTGACCCTCCCGCCATGGCGCAGGGCGTTGTCGATCAGGTTGAACAAGACCTTGCCGATGAGCGGGTCGGCAAAGACCTCCATCGCTTCGGGTATATCGTTCTCCAGCACGACCCCGCCGGGGTTGGCACCCCTGCCTGCCTCGTCGACCAGAGTCCGGAGACCCTGCCAGACGGGGAGGCGCACCCCGATCTCCTCGTACTCTCTGGTGAACTGGATCATCGACGCAATCCGGCTGCTTGCCGTGGCGACGCGGGAGAGGTAGCCGTCAAGCGAAGGATCGTGATTGATATCGCGCAATATCATGGCATACCCGTTCAGAATCTGGAGCTGGTTGTTGATGTCGTGCCGGGTGATGCTCGAGAGGAGGTTGAGTTTTCTGTTTGCTTCCCTGAGTGCGTTTTCGGCCCTCCAGCGCCCGGTAATATCCCGCAGAGATATGAGGATCGACGGGGCGCCGTTGAAGAGAATGGACTTCCCGATACCCTCGACCAACCGCTCCCCCTGGTTTGCCGTGAGGATCTTATAGTGCGCGATATACCCGCCGACCCACATGGTCACCTCGCCGAAATCGTTGATGATCTCGTTTTGTGATGCAGGGGCAACGAACTCCGTTATACTTCTCCCTCCGATCAGTTCGTCGGGATGATCTACCCCTAATAACCGGCCCGCGGCATGGTTTGCAAAGAGGATGGTCCCCGCCGGATCGAGGATGAGCGTGCCGTCAAGGGAGTGCTCCACAAGAGCCCGAAACTTCTCCTCGCTCTCCGAAAGCGACGAAAGAGCGTTCATGCGCTCGATCTCGGCTGCCGCTTTTGAAGCAACGATCTCTATGATCTCCTGCGCGGAGGGCAGCAGGGTGAGCGGGGTCCGACTCACGATACAGAGGATGCCCACGACCCGTCCCGCGGAGTCCCGGAGCGGGGCTCCGGCATAGCCCCGGATGTTGAGCTCCCGGACGCCCTGGCTCTCAGGAAAGAGTTCGGCAACGTTGTCCGGGTAGACGGTGAACCCGCCCTTTGCGACACTCTCGCAGGGCGTCCCCTTCAGGGTATAGGAGTGCTCCGGGATCTTCTTACCATCAAGGAGCATGGAGAGCACCCGGGCATGCTCACGGTCCGGCATGATCTCGCTGATCAGGACGCAGTTCGCCCCGGACCAGGCGCTGAGGCTCTCCACTATCCGGTCGAGCGACTCCCTGCCGGTCGTCCCCACCATCCCGGCGACGAGCGTATGGAGCGCCGATCGGGTGGCCTCGACCTCCGTGATGTCGCGGATGATCGAGAGAATCGCCGGCTTTCCCGCAAGCTCGAAGAGACTGACACTGATATCGAGGGTCTTCTCCCGGTCCCCCCCTGTCCGGAAGCCGGCCTGGAAGACGACCCGCTTCTTCTGCATCAACTCCTGTACAAGCGCAGGGGCGCGTCTCTTCACCTCCAGCGTATCGAAATCGATGAGTTTCATGCCCTGCAGTTCTTCGCGGGTCATCCCAAGGATCCGGCAGGCGGCATCGTTCACGTCGATGAATCTTCCCGGCCCATCCGGCGTGAGTTCGTTTGCCAGTATCCCCTCGCCCGCGTTCTCCATGATCAGGCGATAGCGCTCTTCGCTCTCGCGGGCCGCCTCCTCCGCCCGCTTCTGTTCCGTTAGATCCTCGACCGCCGAGAGGGTGTGGGGCCTGCCGTTGATCAGGGTCATGTTCGAGAAGAACCGGCAGGTATGGACGTCCCCGTTCTTGCCGCGGCACAGCATCCTCATGCCCTCGACGGGGCGCCCCGCCCGGAGGGCCGTGATGAACCGGAGATATCCCGGCCGATCCGGGAAGAGCCCTAACTCCTCTACTTTCCTGCCGATCACCTCTTCCCGGTCATATCCGGTGTAGCGTAAAAACACGTCGTTGACGTCGACGAGCGTGCCGTCGATAGCCGAGACAAGGGTGAGCATGATGGGACTGTTCTTGAAGATCGTAGCGAACCTGTGTTCTGAGTCGCAGAGCGCCTTCTCCGCCTGCACACGTTCGGTGATGTCCTTGAAGAGTCCCCGGGTGTACTGGCATCTCCCATCCGCCATCTTGCCGTCCGCGATGCCCTCGACGTAGACTTTCTTCCCGTCCCGGGTTTTGAAGATCGCATCGACGATCCCCACACCCTCGCCGGAGAGCACCCGCTGGAAGATCGTCATGCAGTGGTCGATGCTCTCCTCGTGAATGATATCGAATACCGTAAGGTTCGGCAGCTCCTCCGCCGTATACCCGAGCGTCTCCAGCCATTTCTTGTTGGCAAAGAGGAAACGTCCGTCAGGGGTAACGCTCTGGATCAGGTCGTTTGCGTTCTGGAGGTCATGGTAGCGCTGTTCCTGTTCGGCAAGGGTCATCTTCGCCTGCCTCCCCCTCACTGCCTGCCGGATCATGTGGGCAAGCTCGGTGAACTGGGCCTTCGGGTCCCCGCCTTTCTGCACGTAGAAGTCGGCGCCGTTGTTGATCGCTTCGATGACGACCTCCTCGCGGCCACGGCCGGTGAAGAGGATGAAGGGCATATCCCCGATCTGGTGCCGGACCGCTTTTAAGAACGCGATCCCGTCCATGCCCGGCATCTGGTAGTCGGATATGATGGCATCGTACGACCTGATTGCCGGATCTGCAAGAGATCTCAACGCCGATGTCGATGTTGCGACCTGAAACTCTCCTGTTCGTTCGATAAAGATCCGGGCCAGCTCGAGGAGATCGGGTTCGTCATCAACATAGAGAATCGATATCACATCACCACTTCTCCTGCAGATCGTGGTCGGCGCGCAGGGCAGGCATGCCTCCCGTGAGGGAAAGAATGCCGGCACCTGTAGCCCGCCAGGGCGATCGATACTACCTCTCTCACCACGTCGCCTTATAAGCGTTGCAGTCTGTCGATACCCGATAACGCCGGATATCGGGGTATATCCGCAGGCGACCTATCTCGCACCCCGGTTATTCACGGGAGAGCTGCTAACGTGATATATTGAAATAATAGCCTGTTTGCCGGCGGATCTCTCTTCTCCCGGCGGGTTTTGCAAGATGCATCGATACATCCGGGTGGTCCGGCCATCGAGATCGGCGGGGGCGCGATCCGGCATGCGCTCCCCGGGCCCCGCCGGTGGGTTCATGGCGGAGAACGCCCGCGATGGACACCACCCTGCTCTTGTGGCGGGTGTGGCCGTCGACGACCCCACGACAGGAGCGGGCCCTGAGCGGAGAGAGAGCAGATCTCCTGTCGGTGCCGGGCAAGGGCCGCCGGCGAGAGCGGTCGGCCGCTCCCGGTTGAGCAGGAAGAGCAGTCGCCGTGGTCACTCTTCTTCCCGGCTTTCCGGCGCGGATGGAGGATCCTCCGGGGGGAGAGAGCGCGGCAACCCCGCCCGGTGTACAAGGTAATACCCGCTGCAGAGGGCGATGATGATCAGCGCGATGCCGATGAGCTCGCCCGGGGTTGCCGTGCTGATGAGGATAACCTTTCTTGCGATGGCGATGATTGCAACGAGGATGATGATCTCGACGTGGAACTCCCTCCGGCTCAGGTAGGCCTTTATCGTCTCCAGGAGCTCAAGGCCGATGAGGATCAGCAAGAAGTAGCCAAAGAGGTTGAACAACTCATGGCTCTCAAGCCGGTAGATAGAATCCTCAAACAGGCCGATGACCAGTAACCATCCCAGTTCGAGGAGCGTAAAGGTGAGGAGCACTACCAGGAATGCGATGAGCGTAATGTAGACGATACGCTCGAACCACTCCACGAAACGGCGCATATATGGTTTATCGCCTCGATTTGCATAAATATCTGCCGAAAACTATATGTGCACTCAGACCCTGCGACGGGCGGAATCCCGGGGGCGGTGCAGTCATTACTATATACTCTCTCCTCCATCACGCCGCAGCGTGAGAACCCCGACCCCGTATGTCCTCTCACCCTTACCACCTGCAGGTTTCGCGTATAATCTGCAGGATATGCGCATACACCCGGCGCTGCCGGTACCCGGGAGCAACGGCAGGGGGACTTGCACGGGGGCGCGGCCGCACGCACCGGGCCCCCGAAGGTCCGGCAACAGCCAGATGAGGGTGAACCATATGGAATCTATCGTATTCAGGACGATGGCTGCCGTCATCGCCGTCGTCGCCATTGTTGCAGCGGGAGCTGTTTCGGCGCAGCCGAACCCGTCGCTGCATCTATGTGTCGCCGCTGAAGAGAACGCTGTCTGGCCGGGGGGTGGAACCGGTATACCTCCCGACGACCGGTCGGCTGAAAGCGTCGTTACGGGCAGCAACCGTTTCGCTTGCGACCTCTACCGGCGCCTCGCAGACGATTCGGGGTCGGAAAACCTCCTTTTCTCGCCTTACAGCATATCGTCGGCCCTTGCGATCACCTATGAGGGCGCCCGCGGCACGACCGCCGATGAGATCCGGTCGGTTCTCCATCTCCCGGCAAACGACACCCTTCGGCGGGAGGGGTTTTCCCGGCTCGATGCCGGCCTGAAGGTCGCGGGGGCTAACTGCACCGTTCAGACGGCAAACGCCCTCTGGGCGGAGAAGACGTATCCTTTCCTCCCGGAGTACATCGCTCTCGCGGAGCGCTGGTACTCTGCGAACGCGACGAACCTTGACTTTGCGAGCGCCCCCGATGCGTCGCGGCAGGCGATCAACCGGTGGGTCGAAGGGCGAACCGGGGGGAAGATTCGCGACCTCCTGCCTCCCGCCTCGATCGATCCCATGACCCGGCTCGTCATCACGAACGCGATCTCCTTCAAAGGAACCTGGGCCGGCCCGTTCGATGCGGACAGGACAGAAGAGGCGGAGTTCCGGGTGGGCGCGAACGAGACCGTGGAGGTCCCGATGATGCATGGAGACGCCGTCTACCCGTATGGAGAGACCGCGACCCTCCAGGTGCTCGAACTTGCCTATGCGCACGAGAACGGAACAGGGCTCTCGATGCTGATCCTGCTCCCGAAGGGCGGAAGCCTTGCGGCTGTTGAGGAGGCTCTCGATCCGCAGAACCTCTCAACGCTGCGCCGCTCGCTCACCCGTGAGCGCATCGACGTTTATCTCCCGAAGTTCACGCTCGATGCGGGCTACCGCCTTCCTTCGACGCTTGCGGCGATGGGGATGCCGACGGTGTTCTCCCCCGGTGCCGACCTCTCGGGGATGGACGGCACGAAGAACCTCTTCATCAGCGGCGCCGTCCATAAGGCGTTCGTGGATGTGAACGAGGAGGGCACCGAGGCCGCGGCGGCGACAGGGTTCGTCGGGAACACGAGTGCTGCGCCCCCGGACGGGGGAATTCCTGTATTCAGGGCGGATCGCCCGTTCATCTTTCTCATACGGGATGACGGGAGCGGGAGTATCCTCTTCATGGGACGGGTTATACGGCCGGTGGCGGCCTGACCCTCCCGGGCGGTCAGGTCACCTTTACCGGTACGGCGGGCGATTCTTGAGCCGAGGCCGCGAGAACGCGCCCTGGTTGTCCGGCCCGAAAGGAAATAGATACCAGTATAAGGCGTGAGATAGAGATCTCTTGAAAGACGATGGAAAAGGAAACCCGGATGCCCGAACAGAGAAAAAAAAGCATAAAAGCGGGTATTTTCACCCTCAACCCGCACACGTTCTGCATCACCCGGGCCACCGATGGTATATCCGGCATGCTCGGCTACGCGCCGGAGGAACTCGCATCCTTCGCCCTCTCCGAAATATGGCCGAATAAGGTAGAGCGGGAACGGTTCATCCGGTCGATCGGCGGGCAAAACGCCGTCACCGACGTCTCCGCCGACCTGATCCGCCGTGACGGTGAGCTCCTGCCCGTGACGATTGCCGCAGCCTCCCTCCCGGATACGGATATCACCTGCATCGTCTCCGCCCGCCACCCCGGTGCATGGGAGTTTCCAGGAGGGGAGGAGTACCTGGAGGTCTTTGACTCCCTCATAGACGCCGTCATCATCCTCGACCGGGACGGCGACATCCTGTTTGCCAATACCGCGGTCGCAACGCTCACCGGCGTCTCTTCGCCGGCCGAGCTCATCGGCCAAAACCCTCTGCAGTTCGCCCACCCCGACTACAAGGAGGCCGTCGTCCGGAACCTCGCGAACCTGTGTTCCGGGCATGGCGGCCGCCTCATCCACTACCCGATGCAGGATCTCCACGGGAACGAGAGATGGGTCGAAGCGCTCGGCACGAGGATCCCCTTTAAAGGGCGGGACGCAAACCTCGTCGTGCTCCGCGATATAACGGAGCGAAAGAGCGTGGAGAGCGAACTCGCCCGGACCAACCAGCGGTTCCGCGACCTCTACCGTCTGGTCCGGATGATGTGCGACAACGTCCCCGATCTCATATGGGCAAAAGATACGGAGAGGCGATACCTCTTCGCGAACAGGGCCATCTGCGAGAAACTCCTCAACGCTGCCGATACCAGCGAACCGCTGGGCAGGACGGATATGTTCTTTGCCGGGCGCGAGCGACGATCCCGCCCGGACGACCCCACCTGGCACACCTTCGGAGAGATCTGCCGGGACTCCGATGCGATCGTCATGGAGAGCGGAAAGGCGGAGCGGTTCGACGAGTACGGGAACGTCAGGGGGAAGTTTCTCTTCCTCGACGTCAGCAAGGCCCCGTTCCGGGACGACGATGGGCGGATGATCGGGACCGTGGGGTGCGGCCGCGACGTGACCGAGGAGCGGCGGGTGGAAGAGCGCCTCCGGTGGAATGAAGCGCTGCTCTCCCTGATGGCCCAGGCCTCCCCGATCGCCTATCTGGTCGTTGATAACCGGACGGACGATATTCATTACTTCAATAGCCGGTTCTGCGATATGTGGGGGCTCTCAAGCCTGGAAGACGATATGAGGACGGGAAAGATCCGGAACAGCGATATCATCCCTCCCTGTATATCGCTCATCAGGGATCCTGAGACATTTACCGCATGCTCTCCGTCACTCCAGGATGAGGCGAACCGGTTGACCGTCGAGGATGAGGTCGAGCTCGTCGACGGGCGATGCATCTACTGGTTCTCCACCCAGATCCGCGACACGGACGACCGTTACCTGGGAAGACTCTACCTCTTTGAGGATATCACCGAGCGGAAGAACGCATCCGAGGCTCTCCGCCGGCATGACGCCATCATGGGCGCGGTGAACTTTGCGGCGGACAGGTTCCTCAAGGAGTCGGACTGGAAGAGACAGATGCAGGAAGTTCTCGAGCGGTTCGGCAGGGCCACCGACGTCAGCAGGGTGTACATATTCGAGAACGGCACGGATCCCGCGACCGGCAACCTCGCCTGCAGCCAGCGCTGGGAGTGGGCTATAGAGGGGGCCGCCGCAGGGATCGATAACCCGGACCTCCAGAGTATCCCCTACGAAGAGTTTCCCCGCTGGTGCAGGAAACTCGCGGCCGGGAGACCTATCGTCGGGCCGGTATGGACGCTCCCCGATAACGAGCGGGTTTACTTCGAATCCCGGCAAGTCCAATCCATCGCGGTCGTCCCGATCTTCATCCACCAGCAGTGGTGGGGCTTCATCGGGTTTGATGAGGACCGGAGGGAGCGTATATGGTCGCCGGCGGAGATCGAGGCGCTCCAGGCAGCGGCAAGCATCATCGGTTCGGCAATCCTCCGGACGATGAACGAGGAGGTCTACCGGAACCCGGTGGAGCGCTCCCCGATGGGCGTCTACCTGATGCAGGACGGCTACATGCGCTACTTCAATACCCGGTTTGCCGATATATTCGGGTATTCGCGCGACGAGCTGCACGGTTGCGCCGCACAGTTCCCCCTGGTCGCCCCGGAGTGCCGGAGAGATCTGCAGGAGCGGTACCAGGCCCTCCTCTCCGGCGATACCGAGTCGGAGCACCACGAGTTCCGCGGCATACATAAAGACGGGCGGGTCCTCTACCTCGAGAACTTTGCAACCCGCCTCTGGTTCGAGGGGCGACCGGCCATCAGCGGCAGCCTGATGGATGTGACCGACCGGAAACAGGCGGATGAGGCGTTGAGGAGTTCGGAGGAGCGGTTGAAAGTCCTCTTCGATTATGCCCCGGATGCCTTCTTCCTCACCGATATGCATGGGATCCTTATCGACGGCAACCGGGCGGCGGAGAGGCTGGCAGGCTGCCCGAAGGAAGAGTTCATCGGCAAGAGCATCGTCGAAGCCGGATTCGTGCCGCATGAAGAATACTTCAAGGTTGAAGCCATGCTCAACCGGCTTGCGGCCGGGACCACCGCCGGCCCGACCGAGTTCTTCCCTGTCCGTGGCGACGGCACCCGCATCTCCATAGAGGCGATGGCGTTCCCGGTGACGATCGACGGCCAGCCCCTGGTCCTCATCAGCGCTCGCGACACTTCAGAGCGGCATCAGCTGGAAAACCTCAAGAAAAAGGCGTTCCTCCAGATCGAGGAGAATGTCGAGCAGCTTGCCATCTTAAACGACACCATTCGCAATCCCCTCACCGTCATCATCGCTCTTGCGGAGATGGGGGGCACGGAGATCGATCGAAAGATCATCAAGGTGGCCTGGGAGATCGATGCGATCATCAGCCGGCTCGACCAGGGATGGCTGGTCTCAAGGAAAGTGAAGGAGTTTTTAAAGAAGCATTACGCGTGAGAGGATGGTCATTGGAAGCCCCCGCCCGCTTCCATCAGGCGGGCGGCGTTCCGGAGCCCCCACGCATCGAGAAGCGTGAACGCGCCGGCCATGAGCGTGAGCCCGGCAAGCAGGGTAAGAAGGATCTCGACCAGTCCCCGGGGCAGGGTGATTGCGAGGACCCCGAGCGCAAGCGAACTCATCCCGAGGCCGAGGGTATACCCAAAACCCTTCGTCAGCCTTCGGCGCTCCCGGACCGCCCGCAGCAGCGTGACGGCGGCGCTCGAGAGGAACCAGACCATGAGGGTCAGCAGGATGAGGACGAGGTAGAGTTCCCAGAAGGCGAATAGAACAAGGCCTGCGCCTGCCAGGATACCGCCCTGGACGATCTTTTTGCCCGCATGCTCTCTGTGCTCCCTCCCCCGGATGCCCTCGACGATCGTGAGAAGACCGAGGATGAGCACGAGGGAGGGCAGGATCACGGCAAAGAAGAGTACGGTCTTGCCGATCACCAGGAGAAGGAGGATAGCGCCTATCGCGAGGAGGACCGCACCGAGACATATCCGGAGTCTCCAGCTCATGCGCTGGTCGGCGAGGCGCTGCAGGGGGTCTCTTTGCAGCGCATCTCTGCCCGTCACGAAGATGGTCTCCATCGTCTCGCGGATCATGAGGAGAAGGGGGGCGTCGTCGATCAGGTGCATGATGGGGTTCTTCTCGGGGTCGTACCGGTCCATGTGAACATGGTACTCCGAGACGGTCTCGTGGGCATGGTACTGGCCCTTCCGGTAACTCGCGATGGTCCCCGGGCTCGGCACATTGATGGCGGACCGTTTCCAGGCCGGTTCGAGCGGTTCGGTCACCAGGGCCTTTGGTACGACGACCTGGAAAACCCCCCGGTGCAGTGCATCAAGATACGACTCAAGCGTGCTCAACCCATCTCCTCCTCAGCCGTTCTCAGGATTCGCCGACACCCGCGGGAAGGTCTCTTGAGATACGAGGCCTGTAGGTACGCATATCACACTTTTTGAAGGAGGTTGCATTAAATGTGAGGGTCCGGTACGCTTCGTCGCCGTGGAGTTACTCGTAGAAGAGGGGGCAACCCCGCCGGTCAGGCAGATTCCCATCCGGGAAAAGACAGCGGCAGGACACGTATTCTCCAGCCGGGTGTCCCGGGAGCGAGAGCGCCCCGGCTTGCACCTATCAACGCGAACTCCTCAAACTCTTATAATTAGGTTTATTTAATTGAATGGGCTCCCAAACCCGCTCTTTTCCCCAGATCTGCGCCCTCGTCGCCTGTCCCTAAACGCAACATTAAACATCCGTCAATCAAAACACTACCCCTAGAGACTGTCCATGATACTCGCCCTCCTGATCGGGCTCCTCTTCCTTGCCGGGGGGGTGCTCATCGCCCTCATGCTCTATTGCTACAAGCACCGCGACATAGCACTGGCACGGCCCCTCGGACTCCTGCTGTTGTGTGCCGCCTTCCTGCCCATCACCCATGCACTCAACCTGATGACGGAGACGCTCTGGCTCAAGATCTTCCTGCTGCAGATCCGGTTCCTGGCCGTGCCGTTCCTCGCCGTCTTTCAACTCATATTCATCCTCACCTACCTGAGAAGGGAGGAGTGGATACAGGGCTGGAAAAAAGTCTCCCTCTTCATCATCCCGATAATGACCGTCATCCTCGCCCAGACCACCTGGTTTCACCCGCTCTACCGGTACGATTACTGGGTCGACCTCTCGGGACCGTTGCCCATACTCAACTTCACCAACGGAATAGGATTCCAGGTCCATGTTGCATACTCTCACATCCTCCTGATCGCGAGTCTCCTCCTCCTCATATTCGTCCAGCCGGAGATCCATGCCTTCTACCGGCGCCAGCGCCTCCTTCTCCTGGCCGCGCTTCTCCTCCCCCTCCTCTGCGATCTCCAGTACCAACTGAACCTCACCCCGTACCCGGGACTGACGTTGACGCCGTTCGCCCTGATGTTCACCGGCCTCGTCTTTGTGGGAGCAACGCTCAGACAGGGCCTCCTCGAGGTAGCCCCGGTCGCCCGGGGGAAGGTGATCGAGGAGATGAGCTCGCCGATGCTGGTGATCGATGCGCGGGGGCGGATGACCGATATGAACACCGCAGCGGTTCGGCTCCTCGGGACGGTGCATGACGATGCCATCGGCAGCCCGGCGGATCTCGTCCTCGCGGGCCACCCCTCGGTCCTTGCCCTGGCACAGGGCGCATCCGGGGATAACCGGGAGATCGCCATCGGAGAGGGACTGGAGAGGCAGTTCTTCGATGTAGCCGTTGACGATCTGCGGACCGGGACCGGGGCGGTCATCGGAAAACTGGTCCTTCTCCAGAATATCACCGAGCGCAAGCAGGCAGAAGAGGCCCTCAAAGAGAGCGAAGAAAAATACCGGACCATCATCGAGAACATGCAGGATCTGTTCTACCGCACCGATCTCGATGGTACCATCACCATGATCAGTCCGTCCGGGGTGGCACTGGCAGGCTACGGTTCGCCCGAAGAGATGATCGGAGTGACCATGCAGGAACTCTATGCCGATCCTCTGGAACGTGAGAGGTTCCTCGTCGCGCTCAGGGCGAACGGCGCGGTCGGGGGATATCCACTGGTGCTCAAGATGAAAGACGGAACTCTGAAGCACGTGACGGTGAACGGCCATTTTTTCACCGATGCAGAAGGTTCGGTCCTGGGCGTGGAAGGGATCATCCACGACGTCACCGACCTCCACCTGGCTGAACAGGCGCTCCGGCAGGCGAACCGGCAGATCAACCTGATGAGCAGCATAACCCGGCACGATATCCTCAACCAGCTGACGGTCCTCCTCGGCAACCTCTCGTTCGCACAGGAGGAAGCGCCCGAAGGGCCCCTCTCAGGATATCTTGAGAAGATGAGCATCGCCGCCGGGACCATCCAGCGCCAGATCGAGTTCACCCGTGACTACCAGGACCTCGGCGTCCGTGCTCCGGAATGGCAACGCGTATCGGGCGCGATCCGGACTGCGGCGGCCGGGGGACTTCCGATAACCGATGAGACGGATGGCCTTGCAATCTACGCGGATCCGATGCTCGTGAAGGTCTTTGCCAACCTGATGGACAACACGATCCGGCACGCCGAGTCGGCGACCCGGGTCCATCTCCGGTATCGTCCGGAGGAGAACGGGGACCTCACCCTCGTCTGGGAGGACGACGGTGTCGGCGTTCCTGCAGGGGAGAAGGAACGGATCTTCGACCGTGGATTCGGGAAGAACACGGGGCTCGGGCTCTTCCTGATCCGGGAGATCCTCGCGATCACCGGGATCACCATCGCCGAGAGAGGGGAACCTGGAGAGGGGGCACGGTTCGAGATGCGGGTGCCCTCCCGGGCGTTCCGGTTCGATTCGGAAGCGGTGTGACGTCGCCGTCGCCCGGTGCGCCTGTCGCGCCGGAGAGACGCCCCTCGCGACCTCACCCGGGGTAGGGGCCTCCCGATCCGCCCCGCCGGATACATTCGGATCTCTCCCTGCCGGGAGATCAACTATGACAGAGAAAGAGCGGATGCTATCCGGGAAGGCAGACATCGCCCAGGACGAAGAACCGAAGCGGGATAGCCTGAGAGCCAAAAGACTGACTCGATTATTCAACGGGACGAGGTCGCTCCTGGCGAGGTGGTCTCCGGGGGTAGGGGCTGTCGGGTAAGAAAGCGGTTGAAGGTGTCATGAGTAACCACATGACCCCCGCGAGCTATGCATTGCATATCCGGTGTGCAGAAGGGCGTTGCAGATAAGCATGGCAATATTGTTGTGCAAATTCTTAATTGAGCCCGACGATCACGTCATCCTGCCACAAGGCAAAACGGAAGATGGCATGCGACCACGGGAGGGATGCGGATGCATGTTCGACAGAGACATGAGTCTGTTATCCGTCGGGAGGTGTGAAGAAGCACGGAAGGTGGGTCAATCAAACGTTACTGCGGCCGTTGAGGAGGCATCGCGCAACCGGTGCGCAACGTTCGACGGTGCTACCACAACAGATTACTGGAAACGTGTTGCGAGAGAGAGGACGGGTGCCATATTTTCTGATGCCGGACTATGAGCAGAGCGGTTTCACGGCATCCCTTCATCCGGCCTGCCCGGCAAAATCTCTGCTCCACGCCCCTTTGCGGCAGCGCGGGAGATCTTCTGGTTATCCCCGCCCGGACGTCTGGAACTCCCCTTCGCACCTTCGCGGCTTCGCGCGGGAGGCCGTATCGTTTATGCACCTGAGCTCGCGCGTTGCCGCGAAGGACGCGAAGTTCTGTCCGGATACCTGCAACTCCCCATCAAGGCTTCGCGGCTTCGCGCGAGAGATTGTCTTGCTATCCACACCAGGTAGCTCGCGCGTTGCCGCGAAGTCCCGTCCGGTCGCCGGCAGGCCGCGAGATTGCCGCGATCGATGGTTCCGGGGCCTGTAAAAGAGCGGGTGTGCTCCACCCGGGAAAGGGTGCGGAGTGTTACCGCCGCCCTTCGAGCCGGTCTTTTGCCTCGCCGAACGCTACTGCGAGATCTGACGCCGATGTGAACTGCTGGTCCTGCATCTCCTCCATGACCCGGATCACGTCGTCGGGGGCGTTGTGTTCACGGACGTAGGATATGACCTCCTGTTTGGATCTGGGGTAGTCGATGCCTTTCGTATACACCTGATACGAGGGCGTGCTTATCTGCTCTGGCATATTCTCTTCACCATCCGCAGCCGGGGCTGCGGCCCCCGATAAACCTGAGATCACTTAATGGTTGGGTCCGGGTGCCGTGGCACCGGGCGCTCTCCACGGGCCGGAGCCGCGAGATTCCTCGTTGGCCGGGGCCCGCACCGCCAGAATGGTGAGGCAATCCGGGCCTTCGCACACGTGGACTCGAGTGCACCCTCCTCTCCTGCGGTTCACGACCGCTCCGTTGCGGGCAACGCTCGCGGCTCCCCGAGCAGGTACCCGGCATACGGGACCGCTGATGCCGCCCGAACCGCCCCGTAACTCACCGCCGCCGCCACCACGAAGAGCACCGGGTAGGTCGGCCAGTCCGCCCACGTCCATCCCGTAAGGGCGGCCCATGCCGCCGCGCCGGCCGCGATGACGAGGGGGTGGATGAGGTAGATCCCGAACGAATGCGCTCCAAACGACCGGAAAGCCCCCGCAGGGCGGCCGCCGCCCCTCTCCAGCCGCCGGGCTGCAACGACGAGAGCGGCTATGACCGGGACGTAGTAGAACGGTTCGATGATCCGGTAGACACAGAAGACGCCGAGCGTTGCGCCGGCAAACCCGCCCGAGAGATAGACGGCCGCGACCCAGATCCCTCCGGTGAGGAGAGCCCCCGCACCCGCGGCGGCGACGACCCACGCCGGGGAGAGCGATCCGGGCATCGACCGGAACCGATCTGTATGTCGGGCGACGTGGACGCCGAGAACGAAGTAGAGGAGGTGCGACGGAAAGAGGCGGATCAGCACCGCATACCATTCCGTGCCTGCAAACGCCCCGGCGGCATGGGCGCCCACGTTCCAGAGTACCTGGACGAAGAGGAGGGCGAGGAGGAGGAAGAGCGCCGCCCCGGCCCGGTCGAAGCGGTCATAGACCCCGGCGATCAGGGGGTAGAGGATGTAGAGCTGGATGATCACGACGAAGAACCAGAGGTGGTAGGCAGCGGTCCCCATGAGGAGGGCGCCCACCATTGCCCCGGGAGCGGGCATGCCGGCAAACGCCATTGCCCCCTCCACGACTATCGGGAGGTAGAGGGCGGAGAAGAGGATATATGGGGGGAGGATCGTCCGGGCACGGCGCCGGTAGTAGGCCGGGACGGGGTAACCACCCCGGTATCGGGCCGCGAGCACCCAGCCCGATATGAAGACAAAGACCGGCACCGCAAAGTGGGCGGCGATGTAGACGAATATACCGACGAGGGCGGGCAGCCCCGCCCCCGGGAGCCGGGTGAAGTTCATGGAGACGTGGACCGCGATCACGGCAAGAGCTGCAAACCCCCGCAGGTATTCGACCTCCCGGAACCAGATCCCCGCGACCATATCTCGCATTGCGAGGCCGGCGCTTATGAATCCCTCGCCCGGGCACTATATTATCATGCCGCATCACCTACCTGGAGAGTGAGTCCATGCAGTACTCGGAAGGGCAGGTCGGCCGGGTCTTTACGGTCAGGGTCGACGATGGGGAGGATCTCATCAAGGAGATCCGGCGGTTCGTGGCGGCGATGAACGTCCAGAGCGGTATGGTCCACTTTCTCGGCGCCGTCCGGACCGCGACGCTGGTGACGGGACCGAAAGAACCGGTCGTGCCGCCGACACCGCGGCGCGAGGAGATATTCGGGGGCTGGGAACTCCTCGGGTTCGCGACGGTCCATCCCGGGGAGGATGGACCGTCGCTCCACATCCACGCCACGGCGGGGAGGGGGATACGGTCGCTCACCGGATGCCTCCGCGATAAGGCGGAAGTTTACATCGTCGTCGAAGCGATCATCACGGAGTTCGTCGGGATCACCTCGCGGAGGCTCCCGGACGAGAAGACCGGCGTCGACCTGCCTGTCTTCGACGGGTTCCTCCCATGAGCGGGCAGCCGGAGTTCCTCCCCATGACGGGGGAGGAGGCAGATCGGCTCGGCATCGACCGGTTCGACGTCATCCTCATATCCGGCGACGCCTACGTCGACCACCCCTCCTTCGGGACCGCTATCGTCGGCCGGGTCCTCTGGAACGCCGGCTACTCGGTCGGCGTCATCGCCCAGCCCGACTGGCGCAGTGACGCCGACCTCCGGCGCCTGGGCGAGCCCCGCCTCTTCTTCTCGATATCGGCCGGGAACGTCGATTCCCTGGTGAACGCCTTCACGCCGAACCTGAAACGCCGGAGTTCGGACGTCTACTCGCCCGGCGGAAGGCTTCTGCGGCCCGACCGGGCGACACTCGTCTACACCGACCGGGTCCATGCCCTCTTCCCGGAGACGCCGATCGTCCTGGGCGGGATCGAGGCGAGCCTCCGGCGGTTCGCCCACTACGACTACTGGTCTGACTCGGTCCGCCAGTCCATCCTCGCCGACGCGCCGGCCGATCTCCTCGTCTTCGGCATGGGCGAGCGCCAGGTGGTCACGATAGCGGACCGCCTCGCCGCCGGTGAAAGAACCCTCACGGATATCCCCGGCACCGCCTGCCGGGTCGACAAGAAGACGTGGCGGGGCATGGACCCGACCGGGTACGTCGTCCTCCCGGACTACGCGGAGGTCAAATCCGATCGCTACGCCTATGCACGGGCGTTTGCCCTGCACTACAACGAGCAGGATCCCTTCCGGGGCCGGCCGGCGGCGCAGCCGCACCCAAAGACCGTCATCATCCAGAACCCGCCGGCGATACCGCTATCGGGGCCTGAACTCGACCGGGTCTACGAACTCCCCTACACGCGGAGGGCGCACCCTTCCTACGCCGAACCCGTACCGGCCCTCGAACCCGTCCGGTTCTCGGTCGTCAGCCACCGCGGATGCTTCGGCGCCTGTTCGTTCTGCGCCCTCACCCACCACCAGGGAAGGATCATCCAGAGCCGGAGCGCGGACTCGATCGTCCGCGAGGTGGAGCGGATGGCAAAGATGCCGGAGTTTACGGGCATCGTCCAGGATCTCGGCGGGCCGACGGCGAACATGTACGGCATTCACTGCGACAGGTGGGAGACCGCCGGCACCTGTCCCGACCGCCGCTGTATCGACTGCCCTGCGCTCGACCGGAGCCACGCCGACCAGCTCGGCCTGCTCCGCCGCCTCCTGGATATACCGGGGGTGAGACGGGTCTTCATCGCATCCGGCATCCGCTACGACCTGATCGGCCCGGAGGATGAAGAGTATCTCTCCCGCATCTGCGCCGACCACGTCTCCGGGCACCTCAAGGTCGCCCCCGAACACGTCTCGGCACGGGTCACGGCCTGCATGGGTAAACCCCCCCGCGCGGTCTTCGATGCCTTCCGCGAACGGTTCGAGGTCCTCCAGGCAGGGAAGAAGAAACGGCAGTACCTCGTCCCCTACCTCATATCCGGCCACCCGGGCTGCCGGATGGAGGATATGGTCGAACTCGCGGAGTACGTCCGGGACACCGGCCTTTACACCGAGCAGGTCCAGGACTTCACGCCGACGCCGATGAGCATATCGACGACGATCTACCACACCGGGCTTGACCCCTTCACCCTCGAGGAGGTCTACGTCCCGAAAGGCCGGGAGAAACAGATCCAGCGGGCGCTCATGCACTACCGGGACCCGGCAAACTACGCCCTCGTCCGCGAAGGGCTCCGTGCGACCGGGCGGGAGGACCTGATCGGGAGCGCGTGGAAGTGTCTCGTCCCGGCCCGGGGGAAGAGACGGAGCCCCTGAGGTTCACTTCCCGAAGATCGAGCCCGCGGCAAACCCGGCGGCGATCGCCAGGGGCCGGCACGGTATGCGGGGGATCACGAACATCGCCACCGCGAGGGAGGCCGCGATGTTTTGCACCGTCCCCGGGGTGACGGCGGCATCGAGCATCTGCATCGTGCCGGAACGCCAGCCCCCGGGAAGGGGCGATGGAGGCAGCGCGAGCCTCCCCGCGATCTCATCCGCCCTCCTCATCACCGTCGATCGCCACTCGTCGCTCTGCGCTGCATGCCGTCTGCAGGTCATGATCGGCGGTATGACCCCGGGTACTACTTATTCCTATGGCCGGCAAGGCGCACCCGGACCCGGCGCATGAAGTTCTGGTGGCAGAAGGGGCAGAGGGCCTCAAGGTTCCCGGGCAGGGGGGACCCGCCGCAGATCACCGGCGGCCTGATATCAAAGTGCGTGGAACCGGCAGTGAGCGGTGCGTTGCACCCGGCACACCGGTGGCACTGCCGCTCGAGGGCGGCCGACCGGGCCTCATCCGTGAGGTGCGCTCCCGCGGTGATCGCCTCTGCAGGATGCGCCGCTTCCTCTCCTCCGCGCATGATGATCACGCGGGGAGATGCCCCCCTGGCGGATAAACCTTGCGATGGCCTTTTGGTCTCCCGGAGCCTTCAACGGCAGCCCGGGGATCCAGAGCCCTCACGAGGGTCGTGCCGAGCGCCTGAGCAGGACCGACGAGCACGACCCCACGGGTCCTGGTTCTCGACTCGCTCCCCACGAGCGCTGCGCCGCCGCCATGGCCGGCGTGGGCGTCGGTATCATCCTTGATCCCGACGAGGTCATCGACCTGGAGATCTGTGACCCTGCCCATGAAGGAGGACCCTGGAAGCGTCATCCGGGGCAACAGCGTCCTCACGACGGACGAGATCCGGGTCTCTTCGTTCGCCGTAGAACTGCTCCCCCGCCCCTTGACGGGTCCTCCTCCACCCCCCTCCCCATGCCCGGATGGGCATGAGATCTCTCTGGCCCACCCATTTTTTGAGACGACCGGGGAAGAAAACAGCAGCGCAACAGACCGGATCCTACTTACACTCGTGTGAGAGGATGCGGAGGTTGCCGGAACCGGCGCATGCGGTTCTGGTGACAGGCAGGGGGCCTCGAGTCTCCCCGGCGTCTGCGATTCGCCGGAGACCGTCTCCTCGTGGAGGTCAAAGTGCGTCGACCCGGCGGTCAGGGGGACGTTTGACCCGGCGCACCGGCGAGAAGGGTAGGGAGCGTCTGCCCGATTAACCTCCCCCGGATGGCGCACCCTCTTCGAGGGTCCTGTTCACGAGATCCTTTCCCGAGTCCATCGCCCCCATAAGGCGTTCGACCTCCTCGCCTCCCACCCCGAGAGACCCGAGCACATTACGGATGAGCGAGAGCAGGTCGTCGGCGACCTGCAGCAGCCATTCGACAAACCCCCACATCGACTCGACCGTCCCGAGCACGGCCTCCGGCGCGTCGCGGTCGGGCAGCGAGACGTTGATCGCCTCCGTTCCCGCGACCCCTGCGACGGCAATGAGAAGCAGAACCAGAACGATCGGTCTCATACTGCCACCCTCCCGGCCGGGACGGTACCGGAGCGTATGCCCGGGGCAGGGGGGATGCTAAACGATCCATTCTCCATACAAATCGTTACGGCATTGATCCCGGTTAAAGCCACCGCTCCGGAGGGGGATTTCGGAAACAGAGCCGCCGGCCCGGAGAGAACAGAGAGAAAAGACCTATTGCCCGGGGATGAAAGAAGTTCCGGTATGCAGTACGAGATCACCGGAGATAACCTCCAGATGGTGACCCTCCGCCTCGCCTCCGGCGAGAGCGCCTGCGCCGAGGCGGGCGCCATGGTCAACATGAGCGGGAACATGCAGATGACGACCCATATGAAGGGCGGTCTCTTCAAGGGGTTGAAGCGGATGGTGACCGGCGAAGGCCTCTTCATGACCGAGTTCACCCCGCAGGGCGGCGGGGGGTTCGTCTCGTTTGCCGGGAACATCCCGGGAAAAATATTTGCGCTCAACCTTGACGGAGGTGAGTTCATCGCCCAGAAAGACGCCTTCCTCTGCTCCGAAAAGGGCATCGACCTCGATATCGCGTTCACGAAGCGCCTCCGGTCGGGTTTCTTCGGCGGCGAGGGATTCATACTCCAGCGCCTCTCCGGCCGGGGAAACGTCTTCCTCCACTGCTGCGGCGATATCATGGAGATGACCCTTGCGCCCGGCGAGGTGGTCAGAGTAGAAACAGGGCTCGTTGTCGGGTTCGAGAGCACCGTCGACTACAACATCGCTCTTGCCGGCGGCGTGAAGACCGTCCTCTTCGGCGGGGAAGGGCTCTTCCTGGCCACGCTGACCGGGCCGGGCCGCGTCATCCTCCAGTCGATGGACATCGCCAAACTCGCAAGCGCCCTGATGCCCTATCTCCCCGTTCAGCACAACTCGTCGGGACGGTAACCTGATAGTCCGCGCCGCCCCAGGAGTACGGGATGAACCTCGTCATGGTTGTGCACGGTCCCGAGGCCTTCGACGCCGGGGACGTGGAGCGGATGATCGGTCTTCTTGCCCCCCGGCTGGTGCTCGTCGCGGGGGTTATGGCCCGGACCGCCGCCGAGGAGTCGGGGCTCCCGGTGACCTGCACGGACGAGCGGCCGAGCGTGGTCTTTCGCGCCCTCGTCGAACCTTCATGCCTGGTCAACCGGGGGAAGACCCCTGAGTCAGGCAGGATATTTGGCGAGCTCGTCGCCGGCCGCCTCTCTGGGCTCGTCCACGTCGAGTGTTCGAACGGCACCGTCTACTGCTGGGACTCTGCCGACGAGAACCTCGCGGCAGAGATCGCAAGCCGAACCGGCTACGCCCTCGTTCGCGCCGGGAGTGATCGCCGCTCCCGGCCGGAGGGCGTGCGGGAGATCCGCGGCTGCATACCGGGGGAGGCGGTCTTCGTGAACGGGCTTGTCGTCGGGACCGCGACGGCGGAGACGGTCGTCCTCGAAAGCGCGGGCGGGACCCTCCGGGTCGTCTCCGGCCTTGAGCCAAAACCCCACGGGTTTGAGAAACTCCTCCGGGCGGGCCTCCCGGATATCGGCATCGCCTGGTGCAAGAGCGGGCCGGTCAGGACCGCTTCGCCCCGGCAGGGCGGCCGTGCCCGGAGCGGGGGGAGGATTGCGGTCGTCGACCACTGCGGCCACACCCTCTACCGCGATATCGGGGAGGACGTCTGCGGGGTGCTTGCCGTCGGCGACGACACCACCGCCGTCTGCGGCCACATATGCTCCCACGCCGGCATACCGGTCTTTGGTGTGATCGACGGCGACGGCGATGCCATCGTGAAGCCCGGGTATGCCCCGGGGTCGGTCGTGGTCGAGGTCACGCACGGCCGCGACGACGATATCGGCCGGGAGGTCATCGCGACGCGGAACCTGTGGGCCGCCTCCTGGGAGGAGTGGGTGGAGGAGACGCTTCGCGCTCTCGAGGGAAGGGTCCGGATCGTCGTCGATCGCCGTGGAGAGTGAAGCATGCAGTGCGCCGAGTGCAAGGGGCGGGGGTTCTGCGGTCTTGAGCGCTGCCCGATCATGAGCCGGTTCTACGCCCGCCTCCCGGTCCGGCCGGCCGACCACTACGAGGGGGCTGCGCCGTCGGTCTTTGTGGGGAGTTACGGCTACCCGAAGGTCGCCGGGGGGCCGCTGATGATCGACGACGCCGACCACCCGCCGGACTGGGTCCGGCAGGGCCTCGGGATCGACGACATCGTCGGGCTCCGGGCCCGGACGATCCGCGGCGCCGGGGAGGCGAAGGGGCTCGGCCGGGGCATCCAGGAGATAGCGCTCTCGAGCACCCCGCTCGACGTGGAGGTGCGGTTCGTCAAACCCATATCGTTCGACCTCCGGTTCGACGGGACGATCGCCCCGGTCGGGCTCACCGGCGCCATCCGGGATATGGATGTCCTCGGGAACGCCCGGGTGGACCGGGCGGTCGACCGGGCGACCTCCGATACGGATCTCGGCGCGACCGACGCCTGCGAGATCCTCAATGCCTCCGGCATCGACGTCTACCGGATCACCCAGCTCCTCACCGCCGGCCTCCTCGGGCGGAAGCGGCGCATCGTCCCCACGCGGTGGGCTATCACGGCGGTCGACGATACGGTCTCGACCCGCCTCAAGAAGAAGATTGCGCGGTATCCCCCGCTCTCCGGCATCGAGGTCTTCTCGGCCGCGCTCTATGGGAACCATATCGTCTGCCTCCTCGTCCCCGGCGACTGGAAGTACGAGATGATCGAGGTCTGGGGGAAACAGTCGCTCTGGGGCGGCGGGAGCGAGACGATCGCCTGCGACGGCGAGGGCGCGACGAAGTCCGGCTACTCGCCGCTCGCGGGGGCTTACTACTCGGCCCGCCTCGCGGTCGCGGAGTACCTGGAGAGCGTGCAGCGTTCGGCCAGGGTGCTCGTTCTCCGAAACGTCACCGGCGAGTACTGGGCGCCGCTCGGCACCTGGGTCGTCCGGGAGGCGGCGCGAAACGCCATGCGGGGTCCGAAGACGTCGTGCGCGAGCCTCCCCGGGGCGGTCGACCTCGCCTCCCGGCTGATAGGATTCACCCACTGGCGCCCCCACAGCAGGCTCATACCGGAACTTGCGACGCAGAAGACGCTCTTTGACTTCTAGATCGA